>Ga0129333_10001768_pt1 | contig 19862 bp, 20 predicted proteins | sample CPB6_08_DNA_FD_94474 | JGI IMG/M metagenome (GOLD analysis project Ga0129333, IMG submission 94474) | Freshwater to marine salinity gradient microbial communities from Chesapeake Bay, USA - CPBay_Sum_0.6_0.8_DNA | ecosystem: Environmental > Aquatic > Marine > Coastal | place: USA: Chesapeake... | reverse complement strand
TGCGCCCCGCCCCGCCACCGGCGCCACCGCACCCGCGTCCGGAGGTGCCGGCATTACCACCGGCGCCCGTCTGGTTGGCGCCGCCGCCGCCGCCGGCCGACCCCGGGAGCCACGCATCAGACGGCGTGGTGCCGTTTCCGCCAGCCGCCCCCGTCGCCGCACCGCCCGTCCCGCCAGCCGTCGCCCCTTGCGCGCCGCCATTTCCGCCGGCGCCGGCCGCGGTAGTCGACATGGAGCCACCGTGGCCGCCAGACGCGCCACCGCCGCCCGCAGCGTCCATACCCTGTTGTGCAGTGATCGCCGCCGCGGCTCCGACTCCAGGGACCCCGGCGCAAGCGGCTTTCCCCGCAACTAGCGCCGTCCCCGTGCGGTATGCCGTGCGCGTAGACCCAGCGGCGGGCGCACCAGTCGTCGCGCACCCGCCGCCGAGAGACGCGCCGGTCGCCGACCCGCCGCCGCCGCTAGATCCGCCACCGGCCACGCGCCCCGCGAAAGTCGAGTCCGACCCCGCCCCGCCCGCGATACCGGCTCCGGTGCTCGCCGTGCGCCCCGCGCCCCCACTGCCGCCGGCGCCGCCGGACCACGAGAGCCCGTTGATGGCGGCAGGACTATCCACCCACCTGAGCCATTCTCCGGCCTGCCCGGACGCGCCTCCGGTGCAGGTAGTCGCCGCGTCCTGACGCGCGCCCCCGCCGCCGCCGCCGGAGCCGCCCCAGAGGTCCACGATCGCGACCACGGCCCCCGCCGGCGCCGTGTAGGTGCCGGAGGTCCCGGACTGCACGTCGACCGTCACCGTCCACCCGGAGATCGCGCTCAGCGTCCCCCGCGCCGTCGCGGCGTCTACGTCGTCGAGGAGGCCGCGGATGTAGCTGGTCAGGGTAGTAGCCGCCCAGGTATTCGCGGCGGTCGTGTAGGCGATCCGGTCCGCGACGGTATCGGTGCCGGTGAGGGACGCGAGGCCCGCGTCGTAGGCCTGCACGTCCGTGCCGGGCACCAGCCCGAGCGTGGTCCGGGCGTCCGCCTGCGTCGCGTCGTCGAGAAGCGCGAGGCCCGTCGTCCCGGCCGCGCGCGTCACCGCGGCGCCGGCCCCATCAAAACCCGCCACGGTCGACGCCGTGCCGGTGTGGCCGCTGGAGGTCCATCCGAGCGAGGTCAGGGCCGGGTGAGAGGTGACACCGCCGCCGCCACCGCCACCGCCACCGCTAGACCCGCCGGCCGTGTAGGACGGGACCGCGGTGTCATAGTGGAGGATCGAAACGGTACACGCGCGGTCGGGCGAGCTCGCGTTGTACGCGTCCGCCGCGAAGCCCACCAGATCATAGCTCGCGAGGTACGCCGTCCGCCCGACGCTATGCACCGGGACATAGGTACCGGTCTCCCCGGTCGGCGAGGCCGAGAGGATAAAGTTTGTATTATCGTCCTCGATCTTCCAGTATACGCCGGTCGTGTCGACCGTGGTCACGGCCGAAAACGACGCCCGCGTCGTGGCGTTTGAGTATTCGCTATACTGGAGCTCCAGCGCCGTACCGGTGTGGATCAGGCTCCACAAAACGAAAGCCCCGGACGAGCTGCGCTTAATCATGTACCCTGCATACAAATACTGTTTTTGCGCGGGGTTTAGCTCGATCCGAAAGTACCGCGCCCACGGGGCGCTCGGCGCCGCGTGGAGGATCTGCTGCACGTCATACGATGCCCCGTGGCCGTCGGCGACAAACAGGAGCGCCGCGGTAGAGTCCGTCACGGACCCCGCGCCGAGCACGGTTGTAGGGAAGTCCGCCGCGAGCGGGACGGTATGCACGGCGCCGGAGGAGCCCGCGCCGCCGCCGCCGGGGCCGATATAGGTCGGGGTACCCATCGGTCACTCCGCGTCGGCGGAGAGAAAAAGCTCGACGGGGGCCGAGGCCGTCGAGCTCGCGAGCGGGATCGAGTAGTACGCCGCGCCGACGCGGGTCGAGGACAGCTCGATCGAGAGCGCCGACCCCGCGGGGAGGGTGACGTAGTGGTCCGAGCCCGACACGAAAGCCCCGGTCTCCGCGCGGTCGCCGACGTAGACGACGGCGCTCGCGTGCGGGTTTTTGACGAGGACCTTTCGGACCCAGCGGGGCAGGTCGTACACGACCCAGTCGGTCGTCGAGGACAGGGCGACGCGGCGGATCGCCCACGGCGCGGTGGCAGTGACAGCGGGCACGGGTACCTCCGGGCGCTGGGCCCGTCGTACCATATCGCGGTCGTCGAGTCTAGCCCGCCCCGAACCGCACCCGGAGCGTGGTCCTCGTCGAGGAGCGGGAGATCCCAGGCTCGACGACCGCGAGGCGCGCGACGCCGTCCTCGCACTCCACCTCGACCGTGTCGTGTGGGGAGAGGCGCCGGCCGAGGTCAGGCGGCCCCGACAGTGTCGTGAGCACCGACGGGAGCGCGTACCGCTCGACGTGGCGCTGCGCGACAAGCCACGCGGTAGCGATATCTGCGGTATGCGCGTACACCGTGCGGACCGGGAGCTCGGCGTCCGATATTTCCGCGCCGAGGAGGTCGCGCGCCCGCCGGCATAGCGGGTGAGGGCGCGCCCGGAGGTCGTCCGGGTCCGCCGTCGGGCGATACTCCACATACTGCGGCCAGCGGTTTTGGCCGTGCTGCGCCCACCACACACGGACGACTACGCCGGGCGTGTCGAGCTCCTCGTCGGTGTAGGCCGACTCGCGCACGACGAGGACGCCGGTCCCCGTACGACGCAGCGTCAACCGGGCGCGCACCTCGTCGGGGTCCGGCGCCGTCGCCACCTCCCGCCAGTAGACGCCCGCGAGGCCCTCGACGCGCTCGAGGAGGAAAGAGCGTGCAGGCCCATTCGCTACCCATTCCTCCCACCGGAGGTCGGGGTCGTCGATCACGGCGTCGATCTGATACCGATCGAGCTGCGGAGCCTCGGACGCGATCCGCGCCAGGTCGTATACGTGGCGCCCCGCCCGGTGCACCGCTCCCCACCGGAGCAGCGTCCCGAGGCCGCGGATCTCCGAGCCCTCGAAAGTCAAGCCGCCCGCGTCCGTCCACGCGATGTAAATGGCTTTCGACTCCGCGGGAAACAGATTTAGCGATATTTCTGCTGTGGAGATTGTGCGGCCTAGCGCGTCGACCTCGGTAAACACCGACGCAGCTTGCGGCCCCGTGTCGGTATTGTCGGTCATATCCCAGATATCGCAAAGAGTTGCCGCTACCTCGTGACAGGCGATCGCCACGCGACGCGCCGGCGGCGCGGTGGCATAGACCGTCGGGGCCGGCGACGCAGGGTAGCCCGAGGTCCAGTTATACAGCGCGACGACGCGCCCGGGCCGCCCGATCACGAGCGGAATCGAGGCGCCGACGGAGTCGTCATAGCAGTCCGGCCACGCTCCCACGTCGATCGTGGAGTGGGCCGGGAGGACGACCGACGAGAGATCGACCACCGCGCGCTCGATCGTGAGGGTCACGGTATCGGCCTCGCCCGGGCTATCCCACTCCGCGGTCCCGACGACGCCGCGGAGGACGACAAGCGCCGACTCCAGGCTCCCGCCGTACCAGAGACGGAGCGTCGCCCGGCGTCCCGCCCACGGCCCCGAGCGCCAGCGGATCGCCGCCGCGTCCGCGAGCCGGACGGCGATTGTCGCCGCGTCCGCGTCGTCGGGGAGGTCGAGGTCGGCGAGACCCGCCGCGTACCCCACCGTCGACCCGTCGGCCGCGGACGTGACCGCGACGGCCCGGGTCGCCGCGCGGATCGCACGGCCCCCGGTCTCGAGGTCGAGGAGCCAGATCGGGGCGGTCGGTGTCATACGGACTCGACGATCAGCACGGGACCCACCCGCATAAACTCCCCGGTGTCCGGGTCATATCTGCCACCCTGTTGCGCCCGGATCTCCCCGTCCACGTAGCCGATCAGGTACCGCGTAGGGTCGGTGATCGTGTCCGCACTCTCGGTCGAGTGCTCGCCGAGGAGCACGAGAACCGGGAGCGCCCCGCCCTCCGCCGTCTCGAGAAGCCCCTCGACCTGCCCGCGCACGTCGTCCCGCGCCACGCGAGACTCCCCGGTGGTCGACGCGAGGTAGTCGGCCGTCGCCGCGCTCCCCGACACGAACCGGTCTTCGCGCTGGCCATCGTCCCACGTCAGCGAGAGCGACCGCCGCGACGGGCCGAGCTGCGTCCGGCGGTCCGTCCCGTAGGCGTCGACGCTCGTCGACACGTTCGGCGCGCGCCCCCATTCGTAGCCACTCCCCCACTCTTTTCCGAGCGGGACGACGCCGAACAGGTACGCCGCGCCGATCTCATAGTACGCGTCGGGCGCGACCTCGGTCGAGTCGATCTGCACGCACCACCACCGGTAGCGGAGCTCGGTCCCCGGCGCGCCCTGGACGAGGACGACGCCCGACGGCCACGCGACGTAGCAGTCGGCCGACGCCGGCTCGGCCCCGGTGACGCCGTCGAGGTAGACGACGACGCGAGGCCCGCCCGTGAGCGCCCACCAGCCGGCGCTATTGTCGCGGATCTCGCGGACGTATGGTCCGCCGGCCGACCCGTCCACGTCGTAGACGACGTGGCCCCCGCGGAGCTCGCCGCGCCGCACATACCGCGACCCCGAGGCCGTCCCCGTGGTAGGCGCCAGGGTATCGCCGACGAGCGCCCCGGTCAGGCCCGTAAAGCCCTCCGCGAGGTCCACCGTCGCGATTGTGGTGTATGTGGGCGAGGCCGCGTCGACGGCCGCGCGCAGTTTGATTAACCGGACGTTCGCCCGGCGCACCGCGAAAGCCAGGCCGCCGGCGCCCGCCGCCGGGTCGGTGTCGACGCCGTAGTCAAGCACGATCCGCTGCGTCGCCCCCGTGCTCGTCGACCGCCACCGGCGATCGGGCGACGGCTCCTCCGTCGGAAGCACCGCCTCCACGGGGTACGACGGCGCCACCGGGAGCGAGTAGAGCTCGCCGGGCAGCGACGGCCCGCCCCGCACGCGAGCGAGCGCCAGGCGCTCCCGGGTAGAGTCGTGGAGATCCGGCAGGTAGTACCGCGCCGCCCCGACGCCGACCGCGTCGGTCCCCTCGAGGAGCGGCGCGTGGACGCCGCGCGCCCGCACATACCACCAGTGATGATCGGTATTGGCGACGCCGGCGGTGAGCTGCCCCCAGTCGACGCGCACATTTGACGCGATAGCCGCGGACGACGCCTGCGTCGTCCAGCTCGTCACCGTCCACCGCGTATCCCCGTCGCGCCGGTGGCAGACATAGCCAGTCGCGCCCCGGAAACTGACCCGGAAGTGGGCCCGCGTCGTAAGGTCCAGTGCGACCTTATCGTGGAGCCACGCCGCGCCCTCCTCGTCTCGCGTGCGATACCCGCCCTCGTCAAGCCACACGGTCAAGCGCCAGACTGCGCTGCTATTCCTAGCGCGGAGCTCAAGACCGATCCCCTGCCCATTCGGGGTCGAGTCGGTCGTCCCGCCGTCGTCGGCGACACGGACGCAAAACTCGGCGGAAGCTTCGTTTTCATCGCCGATATACACGTCGTAGGTGTAGTGACCCTCAAGGCCCGCGCCGGTCGACTGGAGGCGGAGATAGCCGAAAGGCGCCGTCCCGCCCGCGGTGACCGCCGTCTCCGTCGCCGTCCCGACGCGGGTAGTCCCGACGAGTAGCGCCGTCGGCAGATACCGCCCGGTGTAGTGAAAGTCCTCGCGAGCGCCGGCCGCGTCCGCCCAGTCGTTTTCACGCCCCGGTGAAAACAGGCCGCCGAGGCGGAAATACCCAGCGTGATAGACGGAAGCGTCGTTCGCGGCGCCCGCTAGCCCGCCGTGCGGGTGGGGGACGAGGCGCCAGTGCCCACTAGGCCACCGAAGCAGGGGCGCCGCGGCGGTCCACGTCTCGCCGTTATCGGCGGAGTACCTAACAAACGTGGTGTCTGTCGCGTTGGAAAAATAGACCCATAGCGACCCGTTCGTGTCGATTCCAAGCCCGACGCCCGTCGAGGTCGCCGCCCCCGTGAGAATATCGACTACGGTCGCCGTCGCCGGGTCATCCCACGCACTACCCAGTCGCCGAAAACGCACGGACCACGTGCCGGACACCTGCTCCGAGGTCACGAGACCGAGCCACCCGTCAGGGTGCCGCGAAAGGTCCGCAGCGAAAACGTCAGAGACAGATCCGGTCGCGGCCCACGTCCGGCCGAGGTCCGGGGACGCGGCGAAGCGCAGCACGTCCGGCGCCGGTGCGGTATCGACCCCGCACCATACCAGCGCACCCGCGGCATCAAACGCAGTCCGGTATTGCTTCGTGCCGGGAAAGGTCGGGGTCCCCGGGAACGCCGAATACAGCGCGGCGTCGTCGGTCACCGTCGACCACGTCGCCCCGTGGTCCTCCGAGACGTAGATGGTCGCCGGTGCGACCGAGTAGAGGCGGCTCGTGCCGGGCTCATACGTGATCGCCGCGGCCTGTCCGAGACCCGGGGTAGTCGCGGGGATCGCGATCGTGTTGGTCCACGGGTTGTAGACCCCGAGCTGCGTCGACGCCGTAGTCCCCATTAGCAGCGCGATCCGGCCGGTCACGTCGTCGAGCGCGGCGTCGCATTTTGGATCGCCGCCGCTCGGCGTCATCCACGTCCGGTAGTCGGTGATCGTGGTCGGCGGATGGTAGCTCCGCGCGTCGTCGATCGTCTCGCCCTCAAGGTAGTACCCCCACCCGAGGCCCCCACCGCCGGGCGTCGGGTAGCCGGCCTGGAGAACCGCGAGCGTCGCCGCCTGACTCTGCGCCCCGACGACCGCCGGGTCGAGCCGCGCGATCGGCTCCGTCGTCGTCGCCGTGCCGGGGCGAGGGTCCGCCTCCGTCGCGGTGGTCTCGTCGGCGTCGACGTACGTCGCCCGCCACCGCGGGTCGAGCACGCCGAGGATCCGTAGCGGTCGGTCGATCTGCGCCACGCGCTACCTCCCCCGCCGCACATACCCCGGCGGCGGCCCGCCGGCCCACCGGCCCGCGCGCTCGGCACGGCGCATCGCCACGCCCACCGCTCGTCCGTCGAGGTATACATCGGCCATCGGACCACCCGCTCCTGCCATACGGCCGAGCGGCGAGAGGCCTTGATTTAGCGCCCGGACGATAGCGTCGGTGGCTCGGGCGTTTAGCACCGACTCCCCTTTGTGGAGGAGCGCCATCCCCTCGCCGTCGCCACGGTCGCGACCGCCCGCAAACAGGCTCGGTAGCTTTGTCGAAACCGCTTTCGCGACCTGGACGGCGCCGAGCGCGGTTGCAGAGATAATCGCAGGCACGTTGAGCGGGGGCGGCGCACTGGCCACGGCCTTAGCTACGGCCTCAATCGCCGATAGCGTCGCGACCACAATCGCCGTAGCCTTGCTCATGGCCGCCCATTCGCGAGCCTGCTTTTTCTGCGCCTTTGTGAGTTTTTCCCCGCTGTTTGCGATGCTTTCATAGGCAAGCATAGAGAGGTCGGACACCGCGCCGATGGTGTCCCCCATGACGTCCCACGACGCGGCGATCGCGTCCTGCTGGGCCTGCGCGCTGGCCTCGACGTCGGCGAGGAGCGCGTCGACGTCGGCCTGTAGCGCCTGGAGTCCGGCGACCGCGCGCTCCGCGTCGACCTCAAGGGCGGCCTGCGCGTAGCCCGCCATCCGCTCCGCCGCGTCGGCCTGCACGCGCGCTTTTTCGTCGTAGTACCGGGTGTCCGCAGCGATCGCGTCCGCGAGCTCCTCGTCCTGGATTTTTTTGAGCTCCTCCGCCCGCTTTTTTGCCGCCTCGACGGCCTCGCGGCGCTGCTCCTCGGCGGCCCGGGCGGCGGTGCGCCGACGCTCCTCGAGCTCGCGCTCGGCCTGCCGCGCGGCCTGCGTTCGCGCCGCTTCCTGCGCCGCAAGCTCCTTTTCCGTCGCGGCGGTCTCCGTCTCGAGTGTAGCGACGACGCGCTTCCCGGTGTCCTCGACGGCGTCGCCGTAGCCCATATATCCGAGGGCGACCTCGGAGAGGCCGCCGGTAGCCAATGCGCCCCACGTCCGAATACCGGCGCCAGCCGCGGTAGTAAACGCCTCAAACGCCGACTCTGCGTTGTATACCTCGGCGATAAGGTCGACGTACCCCTCGGTTGCTTCCGTGATCCAGGTAAGCACCGGCGCCAGGACCGATCCGGTCGCGCCGCCGACCGTGGCGACAAACCGGTCCCACGCGAGCGAGAGGTCGGCAGTCGCCGCGGTGTAGTCCTCGATCCCCTGGCGCGCGAGAGGCGGGATCTCCGCCGCGCGGCCCGCTGCCTCGAGGCGCTCCTGGGCCTCCGCCGCCGCCCCCGCGAGCTTAAACGCGGCCGCGGTGACCGCGGCGATTCCTACAGCGACCCCGGCGACAGCGCCGCCCGCGACCGCGATCCCGCTCATCCCCGCCGACGCGCTCGACGCGGCCGGTCCGATCCCGCCGACGAGCTCCCCGATCTGCGCGAACGGGCCGCCCGCCATGCTTGCGAGCTTTTTCCCGATTTCTCCCCACGCTTTCGCGGTATCCTCGCCCGACTTTTTAATGCCAGCGGCTACCTGAGCCGCCGCGATATTCTGCGACCGCGCCCACGCGTCGCTAGCCTTTTTGGCTTGAGTCGCGGTAAAACCTGGGATTTTCTCAAGTTCCTGGCGGTATCGGTCGGCGTCGCCAGCGATCCGGAGTAGAACCTCGCCGCTCATCGGCCACCCCCGCCGCGTCGCGTGATCTCGTCGGCCACCGCCGCGAGGCCCCGTTGCGCCGCGAGGCGCATCGGGAGCTCGAACCGCACCCACGACACTTGCTCGCCGACGCCACGCCCGCCGCCGGCGAACGCGACGCCGTGCCCGGCCGTGCGGATATACGCCGAGTACGGCGCCATCGCCGACGCAAGCCATTCGCGTTTTGTGCGAAACGAGCCGGCCCGAAGCCCCAGCCGCGCGCGGGATTGTCCCGAGTCCACCGGCCACCGCCGGAGCGACGCGCGGAGCTCCTCCCGGAGCTCGCGGTCGAGCGTCGCGTCGGCGACCGTCTCGGCCTCGACGGCGAGCTCCTCGACGAGCGCGTCGAGGTCGGTCTCGACCGTGATCGCATCCCCGCGGCTACCCACGATCGCGGAGCGCAAGCGGCCTCCCGGTCAGTGTGGCGACGAGGTCGTATCGGTCGTCGAGCTCGCGGATCCGCATCAGCTCCCCCAGGTCGTCTAGCTCGTCGAGGTACGTCGTCCGTCCGCCGAGGAGGAGCCCGATCACTGCGTCGCGTCGGGCGCCCTCCGCGGCGGGCGCCGAAAACCCTCGGCCGCCGCGGCCTCGGCGTCCTGCACGAACAAGTCAAAAAACCAGGCCCATACCTCCGCCGCGAGCCGTACCACGCGGAGCGGGTCCCGCTCGAGGCCGAGGTCGACGATCGAGGTTAGGGCCGCCTCGCCGTGCGCGACGGGGTCGCGGCCGAACGCGCGCAGCGACGGCGGGCGCCACGCGACGCCCCCGCGGAGCGCCAGCGCCAGGCACGAGACCTGAATCGCGACCAGGTCGTGCCCGTCGGGCGGCTCGCGCTCGACGCCCTCCCCGCGGTACCCGCTCGCCCGGAGGTGCGCGGACGCCAGGATCTGCCGGTCGGGGACGGTGGGGAGCGCCAGGTCGACGGCGGACGCGCCGAGCATCGCCCGGGCCGTCCTCCCCTCGACGACGAGGCGCGGCGCCTCGACCTCCGGATCGGTCTCAGTCATGTGTCACCCCTCGAGTAGGTCAGGCGATCGTCGGCTGCGTATACATGCGGACGGTCAAAGCGTAGGTATTGCTGGGGAAGGCGTGCGCCTCCGCGTATTCGCCCTCACACACTTCCCACGTCTTAGTCCCGGCCGCGCCGCTATCGTAGGTGATGATCATGCGGAACGTACCGGGCACGTCCGAGGTGTCCTGCGACCCCGCGAAAAGGCCGGTCTTGTTCAGGAAGTCCTCGATCCGCGCCGCGACCGCCGAGGTAACCGACTGGTTCTCCTGGCGGATCGTGATCGTCATGGACTGGACCTGATCCGGGCCTTCGTTAAAGCCGTCGAAGGTCCCGCGGTTTTGCACCGGAAGTTTGTCGCGAAAGTTCGTGCGGCGTGCGTCGACGGAGATCGCACCATCGCCGGGGCCGACGGTGAGACCGTCGCCCCCGAGGTACTCGAACCGGACAGAGATTGCGCGAGGATTGAGATCGGCGCCATAGTACGGCATGGTGGGCTCCCGAGGCTAAATGGTGGGGATCAGGCCGCGGTGCCGATCACGACGAGATCGTAGGTCGCCGCCGCGCCGGAGGCATTGACGATATCGATCGTCTTATCGGAGGCCCCCGTCACGAGGACGCCGTCGGTCGGGCAGATGAAATGCAGGTGGGTCCCGAGCGGACAGTAGAGGGTCCAGGCCGCCCCGAGCGCGTCGAAACCGTTGGTGCCCCCGATCTTAATCGTCAGCCCGCCGCCGGACTTGGCACGGAACAGGATCGCGCGGACCTCGACCATCGTAAGCGTAGTGCCGAACACGCCGGCGAGCGCGCGGAGGTCGATCGACTCCGTCGCGCCGTTCGCGATCGAGTTGTTGATCGTGGACCACGCGAGGTTGGCCTCGTTCGCGTCGTTTCCGTCTGCCCACTGCACGTCGAGCGGCGCCCAGTTCGGCGCGACCGACCCGCGGTAGTTCGCGTCCGCCGAAAACACGCTATCGAAGTCGAACTTAAACCGGGTGAGGACGGCCACGGGCGCTCCTACAGTGAAAGGTCAAAGGCGGCGGAAAAACGGACTTCGACCGGCATAAACCCCCCGACCTCGCGGCCGGGACGGTAGATCGTCGTCGGTGTGAGCGTCACGCCGCGGACGGCCTCGGCGCCCGCCGGGAGCGTAGCAGGTCGCAGCATACCGCGCACTACGTCCGCCGCGAGGCGCGCCGCCGCGCGGCTATCGGCGAGGCGGTCCTCGAGACGGGCGCGGAGGCGATACAGATAGACCACCGCGACGTCCGCCATAATGTGCGCCCGCCCGGAGGGATCGATACCGCCGCCGCCTGCGTCGGCCTGAGCCACCTCGACCGAGACCGAGTAGCGGAGGTGCGAGAGGAGCGCGCCGTCGGGGCGTGCCGCGGTGAGCGGGATCGGCGACTCCGTCCACGCGGGGGCCGGCTCGCCCGCCGCGTAGCCCGCGACCGACACGCCCTCGAGGAGCGCCGCGAGGGCTTCCTCCACATCGGCAACCGACCGGGGCAGCATCACCACCGCCCGGAGCGCGCGAGACGCGAGGTCGGCGCGGCATTAACCTGCACGGGCTGGACGAGGCTCCGGCCGCCGAGGCTATCCACGACGCCGGACCGATCTCGATCCACCGTGATCCTCAGCCCCGACCGCGCCGACCGCGCCTCGTCGGTGTGGATCTGATACAAGCGATCCCACCGGGGATTATCCTGGGTTCCTAGCAAGCTCTTAAAGATCCGGGCCAGTGCCGCGTGCCGGTACCAGTCGAATACTTCAGACGGCTCGACGAGCACGTCAGACGGCGTCCCGTCGCGCCATAGGGCGCGAAGGACCGTCTGCCATTCGGCGTCGATCAACGCTTGCAACGATCCGGACCAGTTCACAAACTGTGCCCCGAGGTCGGGGTACTCCCCCGCGACGAGCTCGGCCACGCCGAGTGGCGGAGCCAGCTCGAACCGCCCGAGCGTCGCCGAGCGGCGGTAGCGCCGGGCGACGCCGCCGAGCGTGAGCGTCCACCGCTCCGAGTAGCCCTCGCCGTACGCGAGCGACGCCGGCAGGTCGAGAGCGGCGATCGCATACTGCGCGACCGAGGACACGATCGAGACCGCCCCGGAGATCCGCTCGACGCCGCCCGGGTCGACGAGGACATAGGTCCCCGCCGACGGCGCGACGAGGGCCCCGTCGTAGTAGACCGCGAGCCGGGTCGTCTGCGCCCGCTCGCGCGCGAGCACGCGCGGGGAGCTTACCGGGACACTGTAGTCGGTCTCGCTCGCAGACACGGCGCCCCCGTCAGGTGGTCTTGATCACGCCGCCGAACCAGGCCGCGCCGTTGCAGAACGCAAACGCGCATTCGCCCGAGGCGATCTGCATCACGTCGGTTGTGTCGCCAGCGTCGCGGAAATGCACCGCCTCGCCGCCGGTGTTCACGATAAACAGGATCCGACCGAAGGAAGTAGCAACTGGAGGCGGGATCAGATTTTCCTGCGACCCGCCGCTGTTCGCGTCGACGAACAAAAGTTCCGAGGTCAGCGTCGCCTGCCCCGCGCCCGCCGTCCCGTACACGAGCGTCAGGGCCGCGTCGGCCATATCGATCGTTTGTGCGGCGTGCCGCGGGAGCGGGACCGCGCCGCCCGTCGCGACGGCGACCCAGGTCGCCCCCTCGGCCGCGACCTGGATCGAGCCCGCGGCCGGCACGATCGCGACGACGGTCGAGCCGTCGGCCGCGTACACCGTGAGGCGCTCGTCAGCGTCGGCGACATTCGCGATCGTGAAGTGCGCCCCGTCGCGCGCGGCGGGGAGCGTGATCGTCCGCGAGGCCCCGCCCGGGTCGAGCGAAAGGATCTGCGCGTCCCGGTAGGTCAGGGTGATATTCCCGGTCAGGGTGCCGGTCCCGACGCCGTGACGCAGCGTGATCGGCGCAGTCATGGCGCGGATCGCGGTGCCGCTCGGGTAAACGTTTCGGAAGCTCATTGACGGGCCCTCCGGCTAGTAGGGGTCAGGAAACCGCGGTGGAGAGGACGCCGATCAGGATCCAGGTCGACCCCATACAGACGACGACCGCCGATTCATTCTGGTTGATCGTGACGACCGCGGTGGTGTTGGAATCTTCCTTCACCGTCAGGTTTTCGGCGGCGTCGGCCGCGTTGACGATCCAGTAGCAGAGGCCGTCCTCCTCGGGGGGGAGGAGCACGGTCCGGCCGGCGCCGCCCGGATCGATCTTCAGGATATTGCGGTACTGGTTGGTCATGGTGACCGTGCCGGTCGCGGTGATCGACGCGGCAAGTTCCTTCAGGACCACGGGGCCGACGCGACCGCCCTGGAGGGCGAGGACAGACGAGAGACCATCCGAGACAGACATAGGCTACTCCGAGCCGCGACGCGCGGCGGTGACGGCCCGTGCGCGATCGACGCGGGCCCGGGCATCGGTGAGAGAGAGGTCGACGCCGACGCGGCGCGCCTCGCGATAGAGCTGCGCCGCGGCCCCCTCCGCCCCGCGCCGGGCGCGGTCGGCGGCCTCGGTTCCGGGGCGGTAGAGCTCGCGGATCGCCGCGCGCCCGGGGAGGGCGGCGTCGAGGGCGGCCTCGTCCGGTGGCGGCGCGGGGGTGACGTCCGCGTCGCGCCAGACGAGGCGCCCGGCGTCGGGCCCGAACAGGGGCCGGACGTATCCCACCTACGCGCCCGCCGGTGCAGGGGTAGCGCGCCGCCGGGAGGCGCGGGGGGCCTCGCTAGGGATCGTCGCCGACTGCGCCACGGCCGCGACCGCCGAGGCGGCCTCGATCGCGCGGGCTTGCTCGTCCTCGCGGAGATCGGTCCGGGTCGTCGCCCGGTCGACCCGCCGAGCGACCGACGCGACCGTGACGTCGATCAGGTGCGGGTCCGGCGCGGGGATCACGCCGTCGCGCACCAGAGACAGGAGGAAACGGTAGTACCGCTGGCGATCGTAGTCAAAGGTGATCTTCCGGCCGGGGATCGCCTTCCGAGGCCGGGCGAAAGCCTCGTACCAGAGATCGCCAGTAACGGCCCTATTGCGCGGGTGTCGACACGGCCGGGACACCGCGTAGCGGTACCGCACCGGATCGAGCACGATCCCGCCCGCGCGCGTGATCGCGCTATGCGCCAGGTCGTAGGCGGCCGACGGGTGCGCGCCTCGAGGGATCGTTCGGTACCCGTTGACGCCGGGGCGGAGCTCCTCGCGCACCGGCTGGCAGACCCACCACGTGCCGACCTCGTCCTCCGCGACGCCCTCGCCAGGCTGGATCTGGACCGGGATCCAGTTCCCTCGGTGCTCCGGGTAAAAAACCCAGAAAAACCTGTTGTTTGGCACGGCGACGAGGACGTTAGGGTCGTCGACGACGGCCTCCGGCGCCGCGGGGGTCGCGGCGTCGTCGGCCGGTGCGAGGAGGTCGTCCTCGGACGGGATCGGCATGGTAGGTCACCCTGGGTAGCGGCCCGCGACGCGGGCCTCGGTCAAGCGTTGATCGAGCGGATCCGGACCTGCGGGAAAAGCAGCGGCGAGCGCTTGGCGACGCCGAACCACGCGTTCGCGGTGAAACGCGCGACGGCCTCGTCGGGGCGCGACCGCTCCTCGATCGTCAGGCCAAACTCGGGCAGGAACATCGCGCGGGCCGGATCCTGCACGGGCGGCGGAGCGGACGCGACGCACCAGGCCACCGCGCCCGGGAGGTAGGCGCCGCCGATGTGGTCGCCGCCCGCGGTGATCACGTCGTGCGACGAGAAGTTCCGGAGGCCGAGAAAGTTCATTCCGCCCTGGGGAGCCGCCGCAAGGCCGAGGAGGGACGCCATCAGTTCCGCCGAGCCCTGGAGGCCGGGCTCGTTGCGGATCGCCTCGCGGAGCTGCGAAAACTGTTCAGGCGCGCGCCAGGTCACCGGCGCGCCGTGCACGGCCGGATCGTAGCCTTCGGTCTCGTGGAAGTACGCGATCAGGTCGAGCTCGTCGTCGAACGACCAGACGGCGCCGGAGGTACCCACGACGGACGAAAAGGTCGAGATCACGGTCGCGCAGTTCGCGCGGAGGGTCGCGAGCCAGCTATCCGGCACCATCGACACCATTTTCGCAAGGCCGATCTGCCGCGCGCTCCCGAGGATTGAGGACTGGTACGACTGCTCCTTTGCAAGGCCGTAGCGGCCGATCGAGACGGTGTCGTTATCCGCCTCGTACGCCGACGCAACGATCGCCTCGGTCTCGGTCGCCATCGCCGCGAACGACTCGGCGTACCCGAGGCCGGTGAAGTGAGTCAGCCGGAGGGTATCCGTATCGCGTCCGGAGAGGTCACCGACGCCCATCACGAGGCCCGCGGCGAGCACGTCGAGCTTGTCCACGAGGCGCTCCCGGATCTCCTCCTCGGCGAACGCGTAGGAAAAACCGGTGGTCGACTCGGTCTGAGAGTGGGTAACGGGTGCAACGAACGTGGCCACGGAGCCCTCCAAAGTGTGCCGGGTGCCGCGTTACGCTGGGTTACGCCCACGACTCGACGCGATATCGAGGGCGTACCACATCGCGCGGCGGCGCGCAAGTCACGCGCCGATCGGGGGCCTTGCCGTGGTTCCCGTCGACTGCGCCGCGGTTTCGGCCTGGAGGCGCGCCCGCTCGCGTGCGCGCTCCTCCGGCGGGAGCGCCCGATACGCCGGGCTCGCGAGGTACGCTCGGAGCGACTCCGGCGTGTGCCCCACACGGGCCGGCGTCTCCGTCACCGCGCCGAGCTCGGTCCGGGCCGCCGGCTTTGCCGCCGTCACCGGCGCCGGAGGCGGCGGCGTGGCCTTTGTTGGAGCTGCCGCCGTCGGGCGGGCATAGGCGCCGGCAAACAGGGCCCGGGTATCCTCGCTCGCGAGCCAGTCGGAAAAACTCGGGGCGCCCTCGACGCCCTCGGCCTCGGCGCGGTACACCCGCGCCAGACGGTCGCGGATCTTCGTGTCGGCGACCACGCCGTGCGCCGTGTAGGCGGCGTCGCGCTCCGATGCGCCTCGGATCTCGAGGAGCTCCGCGCGGAGCGCCTCGGCCTCGGCCGCACGCTCCCGGAGGCCGACAAGCTCCCGAGCTTGCGTTTTCAGCTCGGACAGCGCGTCGTCCTTAGCCTTCAGCCGTCGAACGAGCTCGTCCTGCGGGACGTACCCCGCGAGCTCCTCGCTACAGTGCGGACACTTTACTGCCATCGGTCACCCCTCCCCCGGCACGCCGGCCGGCTCGTCTAGTGTCTCGTCGTCGAGCATATCGCCCGGGACGGTCTCGTCGGCGGCGGGCTCCTCCGCCGTAGGCTCGTCGAGGCCGAGCTCGGCGAGCGCCGCTTCGACAGCGGCAGTAAGCCGCGCGCCCTCGACACGCGCGGCGACAATATCCCCGAACGCCTGATCGCGCGATTTCGTCGGGTTTAGGCGGAGGTGCGCCTCGACCGGCGAAAGGTGCCCGTTTGCGACCTCCCAGTCTAGCTGAGCGCGGAGGTCGCCCTGCTCGTCGGGCGTGAGCGGGATCGTGTGGTATCGGATCGAGTACGCGTCGGCCGGAGGGAGCTCGACACCCTGGAGATCGAGCCCGCGGAGGAGGTGCGTACAGACTGCGAACGACTGCAAGTCCGCGCGCTCAAACAGCGGCTTGACTTGCAGCGAAAACTCTCGCCGGGACCGCGAGCTAATCTCGAGGGCCGCCCCCGACGTGGGATTCGCCGACTGCCTCGTCGCGTCCGTAGGATGCAGGCCGTCCGCGAGGTGCAGCGCCATATCGTATTGATTCGCGAAGCTCGCGAGATTTGGGAGATTTACCCCGGGTCCGATGGAGATCGAGGTCAGGTTTTTTCCGTCCTCGACCGGGACGAAAGTCATCGTGCCGGGCTGGATCCTCATCGTACGCGTCGGCGCCGACGCTTGATCGATATCCTCGTCGCCCCGCTTGATATCGCCGACTGCGCCCGGGTGGACGCCGCCAATGACGACGTGCTCTCCCGTGGCGAATAGCGCCGAGCGCGACACATAGGTCCAGTGCGTCATCGCCCGGAGCGTGCCGCGGTGCATACTCCGCCGCCACTGCGGCCACGTCTGCCCGTCGTCGACTGCGTAGTACGGGACCCACGGAAGCACCGCGTTGCCGCCCTCGTCGAGGCACGGGAAGTCCGGCCCGGCGAGCGCCCCGCGCGACCCGTCCGGACGGACGAGGTACGCCGCCGATAGGTCCTCGCCGGCCGCGCCGTCAGGCCCAGTGGCCGAGACCCCGTAGTACCCGTCGACTCCGCCGTCGGGCCGTCGAGTCAGCTCCCACCGATCCCACGTCCACCGCGCCGGCGCACCGGGCGCCCCCGAGCGAAGACGGAGGCGCCAGATCCCGCGCACCTCGCCCGGGTCGTCCTCGTCCGTCCAGACGACCAGATCATGCGGAAGGACGATCGTCTGCACGATCCGCGGCTCGAGACCGGCCGGCCCCGGCCGCGTCGTCGCGCGGTAGTGTCGCCAGACGACGCCGAGGCCGACTGCGAAAAACTGGACGGCCATCGCGCGGGTGAAAAACCCGGCGCGATCGAGGATCCCCGCGGGCGCACGAGGAGGTCGTCCCCCTCGACGCGCACGTCAGGCCGCACGCCGTACAAACCGGGCGTGGTGAGCTGCCGGGTCGCGGACGCGAGAGGATTTAGCGCGGTGTCCGGTACCCCCCAAAACTGGCGCGTCTCCTCCCCGACCGTCTCGCGGAGCCAGTCCTCGATCTCGTCGTCGCAGTCCTCGACGAGGAGGCGGTACCGCGTGAGGTAGTACCGCGCGCGGTACTCGTTAGGGTGGTCGTACAGTGGGGGACGCGGCGGCGGGATCGGGGTCGTCGGCACGTCGGCTCCTCAGTAGTGCGCGGTGAGCGCTTGCGACACGGGAGCGGAGATAGCCCGCTCGATCGCGTAGCGCCCTCCATCGTACACGTCTTTCAGCGGGTGATGCTCGTGGCCGTCAAACTGCAACAGCGCGTCTCGGAAGTGTAGACATTGCGGCCTCACTTTCGCAAGGTCGCGTGAAAACAGGGCGTTGATCGTACGGCTTCCGACGACGACTGATCCGCGACCTTTATGCGGGACGCGGATCTCCGGGAGGCGCTCGACTGGTACCGATAGCTCCGCGGCGATGGCCAGGCGGAGTGCTCCGTTGCTTTTTCTCACGTCCTCGACGCGGGCAAGCGCCGGGACGTCGCCGGTCCACAAGTCAACCGCCGTCCACACGAGTCCGTTTCGGCGGAGGAGCCGGAGGACCGACCGCGCGTCGTCCTGGGTCGTGGTGAACCCCGACGACACCTCCTCGTCGAGGACGACGACGCGCGGCGTCGAAGTCGCGCCGCCCGCCACCGCGACCAGCACAATCGCTTGCTTTTTGCCGGTGGTACCGTGGTCGATCCCTAGAGATAGCGTCCACCCGGTCAGCTCGCGGAGCGGCACCTCGCCGACGTGCTTCGATTCCATGAATGCGCGGATCCACCGCCCTCGGACGACTGGCGACCAGTCGCCGGAGATCCGCATCCCCCGCTCGTGCTCGAGGAGGCCCTCGGCGTAGGCGTCGATCTCGTGTTGCCAGTGCCACGGCGCCGGGTACCCCGTGGGCCAACAGTTTCGCTCGGATAGCCCCACGTTCCACCGCGGGAGCTTCCCGGCTTCGACCCGCTCGCGGATGTGCGAGACGTCCGGCATATCCGGGGTCGGTGTCATGACGAGACGGAGCCGGCCGCGGCGGCGGAGGAGCCGCGGGCGGATCTCCCCGAGGACCGCCTCCTCGACCGGCTCGTCGCAGACGACAAAGTCGTATTGTCCGCCGGCGATCCGCCGCGACCCCGTACGGTAGGTCGCGAAAGAGATCCGCGAGCCATTCGTGAAGATCAGCCGCGGAGGCTTGCCGGTGAACCCCCGCCCCTCCGCGAACCCGCACCCGGGCGCAACCTCGTCTTTCGGGACGAGGTGCCAGATTTTCTCCATTAGCGGGATCATCTGATCGTAGCTGTACCCGGTCACGAGGCCCGACACCGGCGGTGGTGTATTTAGCAGTTCGAACGACGCAAACGGCCGAACGCCGCGAAGCCACGCCACGATCTGATATGCGACCGCGTACGATTTTCCGATCGCGTTTCCGTCCACCCATACGGCCTCGGGGGCGTCGATCTCCATCCATCCGCGCTGCGCCGGCGTGAGGTGCGCGTAGTCGATCCCCGACCGCTCAAGTCGCCGCGAGCTCGCCGTCACCAGTGAGAGGACGGAGTACCCCGTCGCCACCGTCGCACGCGCCGCCGTCATGCCTCCCCCTCCCCGCCCGCCGACGGTGCCCCGAGCTTGCTCACCACCGACGGGTCGGGCACCGCGACCAGCCGGTGCCGGCGGAGCCACTCCTCGGCGAAGATCCGGAGGTGGTCCTCCGGCATTGTCGCCGAGGCGCTCCGGAGCTCGACGAGGAGCCGCTCCTCGGGGAGCGCCGCCGGGTCGACGAGGCCGTGCGATAGTCCGTCGCCGACCTCCTTCCGGTGCGCGAGGAGCTCGTTTTCGGCGGACCGGAGCGACCGCTCAAGGGCCGCGATCGGCGCCGCGCTCCCCGACGCCTCGGCGATCGCGAGCTGGCGCCGCGCCCGGGCGACCCGGGCCTCGAGGAGCGCCATAACGTCGCCGTCGGTCCCGATCTCCTCCGCGTCAATCACGTCCGGGCCGCCGACCGGCACCGCCGCCCCGTCGTCCTCCCCGTCCTCCCCCGTCGCGTCGATCGCCGGCTTACTGGACACCGGGTCCGCGCGCTCCGCCAACCAGGCCCACGCGCGCCAGTTTTTCGGGTCCTCGTCCGCGGCCTCCTGCACCCGCTGGATCGCCCTCGACGCGAGCTCCGCCCGGGCCGCCTCCGTCGCCTGGACGTACTCGAGATAGATTCCACCGTGCCCCGCGCGGACCCGGCGCCGCCAGTCCGCCGCCGCGTGGCTCCCGATCCCGCACGCCGCAAGCGCCCGGGCCTCCGAAACGCCCTGCGAGATCCATTTCGCGACGCGCTGGATCACGTCGGCGTTGAGCTTGCTCGGCTTGCCCACGCGAGACAGTCGGCCGGACGGTTGCACGGTTGAGACTGCACCGTCTTTGTTGTATTCCTTACGATCCCCCACCGTTAGCTCCCGGATTCCACGGTCGAACGCCGAAAAAACCTACAGTTCGCGCGCGAGAG
>Ga0129333_10001767_pt1 | contig 19867 bp, 11 predicted proteins | sample CPB6_08_DNA_FD_94474 | JGI IMG/M metagenome (GOLD analysis project Ga0129333, IMG submission 94474) | Freshwater to marine salinity gradient microbial communities from Chesapeake Bay, USA - CPBay_Sum_0.6_0.8_DNA | ecosystem: Environmental > Aquatic > Marine > Coastal | place: USA: Chesapeake... | reverse complement strand
TTCTGGAGTTAGTACCTTTGGTAATAACGTTGATATTGCATCAAATTTAAGCGTTGATGGTACTTCAACTTTTGCTGGGCTAAATACCACTAAAAATGTTACTATAGGTATAGGTAATACTGATTTTGTTGTAACTGGAACCGCAAGAATTACAGAAACTCTTGAAATTGGTGCAAGTACAATAACACTGAACGGAAATACTAATACTATTAGTGCAGAAACTGCTCAATTTACAAGATTGTCCGTAACTGGGGAAAATGTCACGGTTGCTTCTTATAACAGAGTTATATCAAACACGGTTTCATCCGGATCAACACAATTTCCATTAGATAGTACTTCATCATTACTAGTTGGAGATTTAGTAAATATTTCTGGAATATTAACACATGTTCCGATTGTTGGATTTGGAACTACTACAGTTTCCAATTATTATCAAACTGTTTCAACAACTTCTATTTCAACTACGGTAAGTGTTGGATCTACAGTCATTGGAGTTTCAACCGATGTAGGAATATCAACTTCAAACTACATTTCTATTGCAGGTATAATTACAAATGTCCCTATTGTAGGATTTACTACCGTATCCTTAGGAAATATCTATAATTTAGTAAGTACAAGTGGAATTGGTAATACAGTTTCTGTTGGATCAACTGTTTTATTAGTTAATGCAACTACTAATGTCATTGTTGGTGATTATGTTAGCGTTGCAAATACTTCATCAACAACTTTAATAAACAGAACTCCAATTGTTGGATTCGGAACAACTTCAGGTACACCATATTACTTAACAGTAAATACAACGTCTATATCTACTACAATAAGCATTGGATCAACAGTTATTTCTATCGGGAATACATCTGGCATTACAACAAACACATTTATTTCAGTATCAGGAATAATTACAAATGTTCCAGTAGTTGACGTAAGATTAACTGGAGTTACAAGTTCATATCAAAATTCGGGTTCTACCACAGTAGCTTCTACAGTTGCTGTGGGATCTACTGTCATTTCAGTTGCATCAACTACAGGAATAAGTGTAGGAAATGTTATTGATATTACGGGTGCATTTAATAAAGTTCCAATTACTGGAATTGGACTTACAACAATTACAATTGGAGTTGGAAACACTTATAATGGAACTGTTTCTGCTGGCACAACGGTAACTTTCTTCTTAGTTAGTAGTACAAATAATTATGCGGCTATAATTGGAACTGCAAATACATCAAATCAACCCATATCTGCAGGTACAACAGCAACAATTGATCAATATATAACTCCATCTTTACCAACGGTTATTATAGGTACTTCTAGTACAGTTGCAAGTCAATTAGGAATAGGATTCACAGTAACTTATGAAAGATTGACAACACCTTCTGGAACAGCTGTATTAATTGGTGCTGCAAATACTTATAGTGGATCTATAGCTGCTGGAACAGCTGTATCATATACTGCTCTTTATAATAGTAGACCTACTTTTATAATTGGTGCAGGCAATACATCTAGTTCTATAATTTCTGCTGGGACTTCTGTAACTATTATTAGACAAGAAGAAGTTCAGAGTGATTTAAATATCAATAACTTAAAATCTGTTGGAATTACAACTTTAGAACAACTTGTCCTTTCAGGATTAACATTCCCAACAGCAGATGGAGTAAAAGGTCAAGTTCTTGCTACAGATGGTGCTGGTAATATTGGGTTCACAACTGGTGGAGGTGGTGGAGGTTCTAACGTAATTCTTAGAGTTTCCTCAAAGACTGGTAATGACGGTAATGATGGAAAGATTCTTCCTCTTGCTACGATTAAAAAGGCAACACAATTAGCTTCCAAAGTTGGAGAACCAACAACAATTCTAGTTGAAACTGGTGAATATGTAGAAAATAACCCGATCATTGTGTATGATGAAGTTTCTATTATTGGTGATTCACTCAGAAATATTGTCGTAAGACCTTTAAATGCTGGTAAGGATTTAATCAAGGTAAGAAATGGTTGTTACATAACGGGAATGACCTTTAATGATTATATCAATCCAACAACTGGTGTTCCTCAACACACATATAATTACTCCATTGCATTTGATGATCCTTATGATTCTCTTGTAGATAGAACTGGATATGCTGCAACTACAATTTATACAATTACGAATGCAGTTTATACTCCATCAACTGGAATTACAACTATTACAACACTGGAAGAACATGAATTATATAAAACAAATAGTGTAAGACTTGCTGGTATTGCATGGACTTGTGGCTATGATGAAACAGGCATTAGTACATTTGTTTATAACAATACCACTGGTATTTCTACAATTACTTTATATTCAACTCCTGGTAATTTAATCATTGGCAATGAGCTCTTCCTGTATAATCTGCCATTTAGTTGTGCAGCTCAACACGCTGGAGTAACTACAACTATTTTCCCATATGTTGGTCTAGGTACTTATGGTGCGGTATATCCAATCATTGGAATTAATACCGCATCTAAGACGATCACAATTCAAGGTGGAATTTCTACTATTCCACATACTTATGTTGGTTATAGTACAGTTGCAATTTCTACTGCTACTTATAACAATGTTGTTGGTATCATAACAGTAACAACTTCTACTCCTCATGGATTACTTGCAAATGATAACATTACTCTTTCTGGATTAGCATTTACTTGTAATTCTGGTGCAGGAAGTTCTACGTTCCCATCTGGAAATGGTTCGTATGGATATACATTTAAGGTAAGTAGTGCAACTACAAGTACATTTACTGCTCAAGTTGGTGTTTCTACCATTGTTCACTACTACAATAGTGGTGGATTTGTTAAGAAAGTTCCTACTATTCAAAAGGTACTAAGATATCCAGAATTGAATCCAGATGGAAGAATTGATTTTGGTGTAATCGCTGTAGGATCTACCAATCAATTTACTGCAAGATGTAGTACCGCTTCCACTTTCCCACATTATTATACTCAGGGCGGTACAGCAAGACTTTCTAAACCAATTATCAACAAGTCCCCATATGTACAAAACTGTTCCATTCTATCTTTCTTAGGCGGTAATGGCATTCTCGTTGATGGTGATAAGATCGCTAATCAAAACAAAGCAATTATACCAGAACTTGGTGAAAGACCTGCAGTAGGAGATCAACCAGAATTTGGTAAGTCCATGGTTGCTGCAACCTTTACTATGGTTTCATTTGGAGGTGTTGGTTGGAGAACAATTAATGATGGATATGCTCAGGTTGTTTCTTGTTTCCAAATTTTCTGCCGTTATGCATCATTAACACAATCTGGTGGATATCTATCAATTACCAACTCTGCTACAAACTTTGGTGATTTTGCTCTTAGATCTACTGGATTTAGTCCAAATTCATTTGCATTTGATAGAGGGCGTATTGCTGCAACTGGTACAAGAGATGGATTACAGACATTAAAGGTTATCGGTGTTGGTAGAACTGAACAAGATTTATATGTATTACAGTTTATTGATAATAATCTTGTAAACAGAACTGGTAACTTTAAACCAGTTGTAAGTAGCCAAGAATTTAATGGTGGACAAATCAGTACATCAACAAATATCTTTAATATTGCTGGACATCCATTTAGTAATTTGGATCCTGTTGTATATCTTGGAAATGAGGATGATGCAAATCCACAAGTTATCGGTGGAATGATTCCAGGCAACCAATACTATGTTCAATATATTGATGCATCCAACTTTAGACTATATCAAGATGAGGGTCTAGAAACTGTAGTATCTCTTGGATCCACTTTTGTTGGTATCAACACTTTAACTAAGAATAATCAAGAATTCTTTGTTAGTGAAATATTTGATACCCACAACTCATATCAAGTTGTAAGTCTTGCTTCTACTTCAAGCACACTTAAATTCGTCTCTGGAAGACAAATTACTCAGTCGGTAACTGGTGGTAACGCAATTGGATATGCATTAACATTCAATTCATCCACAAGACAACTTGTTGTTTCTGTTGAGGCTGTTGCTGGAACAAGAAGATTCTTCTCTACTACTGGTGGAAATATCAGTGATCATAATACAGTTCCAGTCTCTATTGGAGCTACTGCAGTTGTAGGAATTACAACTTATAAGACTCTGGAATTTAAGTTAGATTCCACAAATGCTGGAACAGTAATCGCAGGTATCAGTACCCTTCCAGAAAATTATTATCTACATTTCCACAGACCTTCTATTATTAACTCTTCTGGCCATACTTGGGAATACTCTGGTTCTGGTACAGATTATAATGCTTTACCTCAGAACGGTGGTAAGGGAGATGCCGCAACTGAGCAAGTTTCTGAACTTGGTGGTAGAGTTTATGCTTCTGGTACTAATGAACTTGGTGACTTTAAGATCGGTAATCAAATTACTGCGTTCAACAGAACTGGTAACATTATCTTCAATAATAAAGTTACAATTGGTCAGTTAGACAGTATTCGTCTATCACTTTCTGGAGGTGTTGCAGTTGAAGAATTCTCCACTGATGTAAATCTTGGAGAAAGTGAACTCGGTGGTCCACAAAACAAGAGAGTTTCTACTCAACTTGCTGTTAGATCTTTCCTCGGAAACAGACTTGGAACATTTATTGATAAAACAGTATCTGCAAATGCTGTTCCAAATGCGGTTGTTCAATTAAACTCTAATGGTCAGATCAACCCAGACTTAATTCCACCAAAAGTTGTTAATTATAATATCACTCAAGTTGGTGGAGGAAGAACGGTTCTTGTTAACCAAATTCCTACAATTAATATTTTACAGGGAGATACAGTTGTTGAACCAGATGACTCTTATGTACTTGTTAATGATGTTCTAAGTCAATATCTAGTTCTTGATTCCGATACATCAGATTACAACTTTGTCAATGGTGATGTTGTGACCTCTGCTCTTGCAGAGGCTGTTACCGGGGTAGTTACTGCTCCACCAAGTGGACTTGCAATTGGTGTTGGAACTACTGGATATGTAGATTATAACTATGTTGGTTATGGTACTACGGGTATTGTTAAAGGTGTTTTACTTGGTGGTACAGTAACTAATGCTGGATCTGGATATAATGTTGCTGGAATCTATACTGGTGTTCAACTGAACAGTGTAAGTGGTGTTGGTACTCAAGCAACAGCAAATATTACAATCGGAGCTGGAGGTAGTGTAACTAACGTAGATATCCATGGTGGTGGTAGATATTATCAAAGTGGTAATATTGTCTCTGCGGCTTCCACTGCTTTAGGTGGAAGAACTGGTGGCGCTGACTTCCAGTTTACAATTAATGATGTTGAAACAAGACTTTATATTGCGTTAACAAATAATCAAAAATTCGCAGGATCTTCAGCATTAGCTGATTATATTGCAGATCGTAATGCTACTGGCATCAGTACAGTTTTAACAAATAAATATGAAGTTTCCTTTACTCCTACAGATATTTCTGTTGGTGGAGCTATTGACTTTGCAAATGATAGAATTATAGTTGGAGCAGGCAACAGTTTTGTAAATGGAGACCCAATTGTTTATGATGCTAACGGTGGAAACATCATTACGGTTGGTGGACTTGGAATTACTGATCTGGAAACTTATTATGTAAAAGTTGTTGGAGCGGGTACTTCGGTTGAATTACATAGAACATATCAATTAAATAATCTACTAGACCTAACTGGTAGTGGTACGGGTACACATAAACTCGTAAGAGCTGTTGTAAATGTCGGTGATGACGCAATTGTACTTGTTGGTCATGGTTATTCTACTGGTACTCCAGTTAGAGTTACCGGATCTACTCCAGTTGGAATTGATACTCATGCGTTCTACTATGTCGGATCTATCACTACCAACTCATTCACATTCCACGAAACTCAGTCTGACGCATTATTCTCTGTAAATGGAGTAAGTTTCAATCCTATTGGAATTGCTTCTACATCTACAGGAACAATGACTCTCACGAGACAAAACGTGAGATATGCTTCAGTTGTCAATACTTCCTCTACAAGTCCATCTAACTGGTCTCTACTTGCTAGAGATAGTATTGATGCTTCTAACATTGTTTCTGGTGTAATTTCACCAACAAGATTAGGAACGGGTTCTGCAAACTCGGATACAGTACTTACTGGTACTTCTGAATATAGAAAGGCGGTATTCTCTGTTGGCATTGGCACAACTCAACCATTAGGAGTAACTTCTTACACCAGTGCTGATTTAGCTCCAGGTGGAGTTGGTGTTAATACTTATTATGGAAAGGTAAACCTAAATGTCACTAGAGCTGCAGGAACTGTTGATACTTATTCGACTCTTGGTGTTGCAAGATTTAAGACAAGTACATTTAGCGTAGATGGTGATGGTAATGTAAGCATCAAGAACTCTTTAAGTGGTGATATTGATGCTGCAACTCTTGGTGGTCAAACTGGTGCTTATTATCTAAATTCTTCCAACCATACTGGATCAGTTCCAATTACAAGAGGTGGTACCGGATTAACGGGAGTTCCCGCTATAGGAGCTATTCTTATTGGTAATGGTAGTGCATACAGTTTAACTTCTACTCCAACATTTACTGGATCTACCATTACATTCAGTGGTAATACGGCTTCAAGTTCAACAACAACTGGAACTGTAGTAATTACTGGTGGCCTTGGAGTCAGTGGAAATATAAACCTTGGCGGAACCTTGAATGCTGTTTCTAAGTCATTCTTGATTGATCACCCAACAAAACCAGGATTCAAACTCCAGTACGGTTCTCTTGAAGGTCCAGAAAATGGTGTTTATGTGAGAGGTAAATTGACGGGAACTGATACTATCAAACTTCCAGATTATTGGACAGAACTTATTGATGAAGAGACAATTACTGTTACATTAACGCCAATCGGTTCTACACCTTGCCTACATAGTGTAGTAAGTACAAGTATTTCCGAAATTAAAGTTATGGCGGCCGCCCCATCAGAAATTAATTGTTACTACGTAGTTTATGGAGAAAGAAAAGACATCAATAAATTGGATGTTGAATTTGAGGAGGGTTGATAGATGTCTGTTTCTATAGGCAATTCATCCTTTATTACAGATGGATTAGTACTTTATTACAATCCTACTGATACAAAAAATTATACTTTAACTGAAGTAGAAGTCCTTGTTGTAGCTGGTGGCGGCGGCGGAGGAAATTATAACAGCGCTGGGGGAGGAGGAGGAGGCGGAGTTGTTTATTCTGGATCTTATGCAGTAACTGCGGGTTCTCCAATTAGCGTAAGTGTTGGTTCTGGTGGTGTTGCTTCTCAAGGAGTTGGTCCGGCAACTAGTCCTACAAATGGTGGAAATAGTTCTTTTGGTAATATAACTGCTATTGGTGGGGGTTATGGTTCTCCTAATGTACAAAACGCTGTAGGGAATGGTGGATCTGGAGGCGGTGGTGGATATACAAGACAATTGGGCGGTACAGGAACCTCTGGACAGGGATTTAGTGGTGGTAATGGTGGAGGAACGAGTGGTGCTCCAAACTATCCCGGTGGAGGTGGTGGTGGAGCTGGTGGACCAGGTGGAAATGCACAATCTACTAATATTGCGGGAAACGGTGGTAAAGGATTTCCTTCTTCTATTTCAGGAACTCTTAGATATTATGGTGGCGGAGGGGGTGGATCAGTTCAAAGTGGCGGAGTTGGTGGAACTGGAGGAATAGGTGGAGGTGGAAGAGGTGGTTCTTCTACGGGTGGAGAAAATGGTGTGGCAAATACTGGTGGAGGTGGAGGTGCTGGTGGTTATGGCGGAAGCACTACTTTCAATGGGGGTTCTGGAGGATCTGGAGTTGTTATCGTAAGATATCCCGGTCCACAAAAAGCGACAGGTGGAAATTCGATAACTTTTGTCGATGGATATACTATCCACACTTTTACTAACGTGGGAAGTGCAACTTTTACTCCATTATCTTTTCCAACAAATGGGACAACTATCACGGGTCAACAAGATTTAAGTGGAAATGCAAATAGTGTAACATCAACAAGTGTTTTGTACAGAACTGCGGAAAATGGATATCTTGAATTTGATGGAACAAATAGTTTCATGAATGGATTTTTAAATCTGGGACAAGATGCAACTATAGAATTTGTAGCAAAAGCAAATTGGAGTCAAAATAATGCTGGTACTCCAATTCCTATTGCAATAGATGGCGATAACTATAATTCTGGACCTAACATATTTTTTACAGCTGGCATAATAGCCTGGAACCAAGGTGATAGTGGATCTAATGCATTTTCTGGATCCAGTTATCCAAGTTCTTCTTCATATGTTCATATTATGGTCACAAATAGATGGTCCACAGGAGTTTCTAATGGGGCATCACTTTATATTAATGGATCTCTGGTTGGAACTGCAAATGCCTTAGATTGTAGTACAACCGGTTCTAATAAATTGTTCATAGGTCGTTGGCATGGTGGAGGCTATAGAGTACAGATGAACTTTGGAATTTTAAGAATTTACAATAGAGCTTTAACTGCATCAGAGGTATCCCAAAACTTTAATGCTATCAGAGGGAGGTATGCACTATAATGGCTAATTCAGATAAAAATATTCTTATAACTCCTAATAAAAATGCTTCCGGAATCCCAGAGATTGCTTTAACTGGCTTTGGAGCTTCCACTATTTCCATAAGAGTTCCTGATAGTACTACTGGATCTATATCGTTTCAAAATAGTGATAGAACTCTATTTTCTGTTGATGCCAATCAGGCAGTTAGACAACAACTTTCAATTGGAAGTTCTACCACTGCGCCAATTTTAAATCTTGTACAAACTGGAGATTTGAATATAGATGATCAAAGAATAATTGTATCCGGTAAAGGCGTTAAATTGCCAACAATTTCTTCTAGATCATCTTCATCTGTAAAAGGAAAAATTGCATATGATTCCACGTTAAAAACTCTTGTTGTAAATGATTCTCGTTCTTGGATAAATTATGGCCCAGAACAAGAAACTTGTATTCAAAATGGTTTGATTTTATATTATGATGCTTCAAGAAAAGATTCTTATCCAGGATCAGGATCCGTAGTTTATGATATTAGTGGAAGTTCTATTGGATCTGGAGCTTTGGATGGTACAATGGGAAATGTTGGATTTTCTACAGATAAAGGTGGTGCTTTTGTTTTTAATGGATCTAATTCTTATATTGATGTTAATAATAGTTCGGATTTACTTAGAGATTTTTCTGGATACACTGTGGAGTGGTATATAAGAATGACTCAAGATGTTTCTGCCGAAATATTTGGTAACTATGGACCTGGTTGGACATCAGGTACTATATGGATTTCTGCAAAATATGGACATTATCTTTCTGGATCAAATCCATATTTTACATCGAGTTCATATCTTCCAGCAGCTCCGCTGCCAGCAGTTTATTACTATCATGGAGCAGTTACAAGAAACTCAGAAACAAGATCCACTGTATTATACTTAAATGGTGTTGTAAATAACACTTCAACCGCAGATGTGAGAGTTAGTGCTGGTATAAACTATAGGATTGGATTGGATGTGAATAGTGCTACAGGAGAACCTTTTGGTGGAAACTTATATGCAATAAGAGTTTACAATAGAGCTCTAACTCCAAAAGAAATTCAAATGAATTTCAATGCAACAAGAAATAGAATAGGAATATAAATATTTTTTATGAAGACCAAAGAACTAGGAAAAGAATAATGGCAGTCAGAGTTGGTTCCGGAATTGTTAAAGATGGTCTTATACTACATTTAGATGTAGCTGATACATTAAATTATCTGTTATCAACAGTAGAAGTATTGGTAGTTGCTGGCGGTGGAGGCGGCGGCGTATGTTATGGCGGCGGCGGAGGTGGAGGAGGTGTTCTTTATAACAACGCATACCCAGTCACTCCTGGATCAGGTATTACTGTTACAGTTGGCGGCGGTGGAACAAGACAAGTAAACACTTCCGGCAATGGTGGTAACGGGAGTAATTCAGTTTTCGGAAACATGACCGCATTGGGTGGGGGTTATGGTGGAGGGAACTGTGGTAACGCTGGTGGATCTGGTGGATCTGGTGGAGGAGGATCTAGTAATGGATCTAGTAGAACTGCGGGAGGCTCTGGTACACCTGTCCAAGGTCGTGATGGAGAATATTCAATAGTAGCTGGCGGAGGAGGAGGTGGTGGTGCTGGAGCTGCTGGATTCCAAAGAAGTGGTGGAGACGGACTGCCTTTCAATATCTCAGGATCAGTAAAATATTATGCAGGAGGAGGAACTGCTGGCGGTTCTGGAGATCTTCCCGGTGGAAAAGGTGGTGGAGGTATGGGTGGAACCGCAGTTACTACCGATCGCGCCAATGGAACTAATGGACTTGGAGGTGGTGGAGGGGGAAGTATTATTTCTGGAAGCACTGGTGTTTCTGGATTGGGTGGGTCTGGGACAGTCATTGTTAGATATCCTGGTCCACAAAAAGCTTCTGGTGGAGATACTATAACTGAATCTGGAGGGTATACAATTCATACTTTTACAACGGTAGGTTCCACCACATTTACGCCATATTCTTCAGTTAATTCAATTACCGGATTGTTTGACTTAACTGGAAATAATAATCATGCACTTGGAGGAACTACACCAAGTTATAATTCTGCAAATACTGGTTCATTAGTTTTTAATGGATCTACTCAATATCTTAGAAGTAGAACTAATCCTAATAATCTTAGAAACTTACAAGGACTTTCATTGTTTATTTGGTGCAGATCAACTTCATCTTCACCAGCAAGAAGATATGTTTTTGATGGAAGGGGTAATAAAATAGTTTCGGAAGCTGCTCCAGGTGTGGGTATGGGATTTGATGCTGGATATTCGGATAATAAAATTTTCCATTTTATTACAGGCACAGATAGTACTTATACTGAAGCAACATCTCCAACTACATTTTTAAATAATCAGATTTATCAACTTGGAATTGTTAGACAACCATACAGTTCTACGTTCCAGGTTTTAGATACTGATAGTAGAACTTTGATTACTCCCAGTTTTACAGCTCCAAGAATGACTGCATCAGCTACAGTAGACATTGGAGAGTATGTATTAGGTACTTTTGCATCATCAACTGCAGGTGCTGGACAAAATTATTGGTGGAACGGAAATGTTTATTGTGTTCTTGCTTATAATAGAGCATTAACTCAAACAGAAATCAATCAAAACTTCAACGCACTTAGAGGGAGGTATGGACTATAATGGCTAACTCAGATAAGAATATACTTATAACCCCTAACAAAAGTGCTTCTGGATTACCAGAGATTGCTTTAACTGGCTTTGGAGCTTCTACTATTTCTATAAGAATTCCTGATAGTACTACTGGAACTCTATCTTTTGAGAGTGGTGGAGCACAATTATTTACTATTGATACAGTTTTGAGATCTGGCGATATATTTAAAGTAATTAACAATACTGCTCAAGTTCCAATTTTTAGTGTAGATACTGATGGTAATGTAAAATTTTCTCCCAAAAATGGAATTACCAATATTTCCGCTAGCGGGCTTACATTGCCTTCATATGATAGCGAATCTTTACCTGATGCAGAAGAAGGTTTATTAGTTTATGATAGAACACTAAAAATTGTTAGAGTATATTCAAAAGGTAAGTGGGTTAATCTCGGAATACCACAATTAGTAACTGGAGATTTAGCATTACGACTTGATGCTGGAGATATTAGATCTTACCCAGGAACAGGAAGTACATGGTTTGATATTAGTGGTTACAATAATAACTGCAACTGGAACTCCACTCCAGGATTTGATTATCGTGGATTTTTTAGATTTGATGGTTCTGTAAACTATGGAACAATTACAAATAATTCAAGTTTGTATACTCCGACAGAACAAACTTTAATTATGGTTTTGAGACATAATTATAACTCCGGAAGAAGGAATCCATGGAACCAGGGTTATGGTGGATTTGGTACATGGACTCATGAACAAGGAGAAAATATTTCTTGGTATTTTGGTGATGCTGGTGGAGATGGTTCTCCGTATCTTGGTCATGGTAGTCCAACAACTCCGAGAAGTAAATGGAATATTATGGCAACAGTTAGAAACACATCAATATATCAATGGTTTTATGATGGAGTTAGTTCTGGTGTTCAAAGTCATGGATATGCAGATTTAGCTTTTAATGGTGCAAATATTTCAATAGGAAGTGGATATGCAGGTTATTGGCTTGGTGACATGGCTATGGTTTTAATGTATAGAAGAGCTTTAACTTCTGCAGAGATTCTTCAAAATTATAATGTGATTGCAACTAGGTATTCATAATGACTCCCATTACCATAAATACAACAAAGTAGGATGAATTATAAATGGCAGTAAGTGTCGGACAAACATCAATTGTTACTACAAGTAGTGATCTTATTTTTCAATTAGATCCATCGGTTAGTTATAACTATACTTTGTCTGAAGTGGAAGTTCTTGTCGTTGCTGGTGGAGGCGGTGGCGGCGGCTGGGGCGGCGGAGGAGGTGGTGGAGGAGTTGTATATAATAAATCATATCCGGTTACTCCAGGATCATCGATCACAGTTACAGTAGGTGGTGGAGGTGCTCCAGGCACCTATTCTTATACTGGTGGTGGTAATGGAGGTAATTCTGTTTTTGGTGGTATAACTGCAATTGGTGGAGGAGGCGGTGGATGGTATAATAATAATAATGGAGCTTCTGGAGGATCTGGAGGTGGTGGAGGAGGTGCTGAAGTCAATACATATGGATTAGTATCTCAAGGCGGTTCTGGAACTTATGGTCAAGGAAATAGGGGCGGTAGAGGTGGAGGTAGACCCGGCAATGGAAATTATTATCCAGGCGGAGGCGGCGGTGGCGCTGGAGAACCAGGATATGATTTTGATGTGTATCTAGGTATTGGTGGAAAAGGTGGAGATGGACTTCCTTTCAACATTTCTGGTAGGATGCAATACTACGGAGGTGGAGGTGGAGGACATACTGATGGTGGTTTCAATACCGATAGTACATCAATGGGCGGAAAAGGAGGTGGAGGAAGAGGTGGAAGTTATAGAAACGTTGCAAGAAGAGGATTGAATGGAGCTCCAAACACTGGAGGTGGTGGGGGAGGAGCTTATGGAACTGCCTCTGGTTATGAATGTGGCTCAGGAGGTTCTGGAATAGTTATTGTTAGGTATCCAGGACCACAAAAAGCAACTGGAGGAAATACAATTACTCAAGTAGATGGATATACTATACATATATTTACTACTACTGGATCATCTACTTTTACTCCATTAAGTACTCCTACAAATGGATCTACAGTTTATGGACTACAGGATTTAACTGAAAATTATCAAACTGCAGTATCTGGTGGAACAATTACATATAATTCTTCAAATGGTGGGTATTTAGTCTATAACGGAAGTAGTTATTTAAACATTACAGATACTCCTGCTCTTAGGCCAGAAAGTGGGAAAATAACTGTGAATTGTTGGTTTATGACTACAGTTGTTGGGTCTGAAAATACTGATATTGTTTATAATAAAGAAAATGAATATGAAATATCTTGTGGTGGTGGGTGGTTATCTTTTGCATATAGACCAGACTGGAACTGGAGAAGAATAGCTCCAATAAATACTAATACTTGGTATTGTTCTACTATTACATTTGATGGAAATATTCAGATTTGTTATGTGAATGGTGTTTCCAATTATGTAAATACCGTTGGTTCTGGTTTAGGACAATTTAATTTTAATAATGATTTGAGAATAGGTGCTAGAAATGCTCCAGGTTCTCCTACTAATTTTATGACGGGTCGTGTAGCATTGTTCCAAATATATAATAGGAATTTAACTTCTACTGAGGTTTTACAAAACTTTAATGCTCAAAGAGCGAGGTTTGGCGTCTAATGGCTAACTCAGATAAGAATATACTTATAACCCCTAACAAAAGTGCTTCTGGATTACCAGAGATTGCTTTAACTGGCTTTGGAGCTTCTACTATTTCTATTGTTGCAGATGATAGTACAACAGGAAAAGTAAATTTCGTAAGTGCTGGTACAACTGTTTTTTCTGTAGATACAAATATAGATTCTGGTAAACTTTTTGATGTTTCTGATATAAATCAAGTACCCATCATAGAAGTAACAAATACTAATTTAAATGTTGGGGCTAAATATGGTAAGGTAATTTTTGAAGGTGATGGTATTACTTTACCTTCGTATGGAACTACTTCTCTACCTTCAACATCTATAGAAGGAACTTTAGTTTATGATGACAATCATAAAACTGCAAAAGTTTTTAACGGAAGTATATGGGTTCCAATTGGAGGTAAAAAAAGTGGATTAACTGCAGATACTGCTGCAGAATCTACAGAACAATTACTTGCAGATTATCCAGATTCAGCTACTGGTTTTTATTGGCTTCTTGTAGATGGTATTCCATATCCTTTTTGGGTTGATACTGTTTATGATGGAGGAGGATATATATTAGTTCTCAATAATAGAGCTGGTAATGGTGGAATGCCAATTAATTATCAGTCAGCTACAACAAGAGTTGTAAATTCTAGAGGAAATTATGCATCTTTTTCTGGAGCTAATCCAGGTTCATTTAATCTTTGGGTAGGTTTAGATGCATGGGTGAAACTGGCTAATGCAAACTTCAGTACTACAAATAGAGTGGTTGAATTTGTTTCAGGTTCATGGACAACTGCTGGTGCAGCTCATGCACATAGTAAAAGAGCAAGTTGGAGTTGGACTGGATGGAGTGGCACTTATGCTTGGCAAGGAGCAGGTAATTTTGCTTTAGAAGCTGGATCAAATAATCCAGGATTATGGTCGTATCATATTGCTAATGGTTATAGCTTAACCTCATTTGATGTTGACCAAGATGTTTACAGTTCAAATTGTGCTACACTATATGGTAATAGTCCTTGGTGGTTTGGTGCATGTTGGGACGGATTTATGTTCCCCAACGGTGGAGGATATTCCGATGTAATAAATTGGTCTGGTGCAGGAAGTGATACATATTCTTATGGTGCCCTTTACGTTAGATAAAAATATGGAAAAAATCATTAACAAATTAAAAATTTTAAAAAACAATGATATTTACTATTTTATTTGGATGAGTGATGATGAAATAATTTATTCCGAAAGAAGATTTGTTTCTTTCGATGAAAATGGAAATCCGACAAATGTAAATATGGAAGAGTTACTTTTACATAAACAACAATGTTGTGGAGTAGATATGGAGAATTTTCAAGTAATAGAAGAGACAAGTGACCTTCAATTCACTGTTGGTATTGAACAAGCTATCACATCCTTAAGACCTGGAGCTAAATTTCAACTAAGTAATACAGAGGTAACTTATTGGGAACATGAACTACCTCCACCAACATGGGCGGAAATTAATGTGGAAATGAGTCGTTTGAGAGTTGAATTAGAAAAACAAATTTCATCTTAAAAATTAAAATAATTCATAAATACCTCTAGAAGACTAGGGGTATTTTTTATGGCGCAACCATCTAGTAGAGCGGAGTTGAAAGACTATTGCCTCAAACAACTAGGAAAGCCCGTTTTAGAAATAAATGTAGATGACGATCAGATTGATAATTTGATTGATGATGCAATTCAATATTATCATGAGCGTCATTTTGATGGTATTGATCGTGTATTTTTAAAGCATAAACTTACTCCTGCAACTAAAACAACTTTATCCCAACCAGGTCCAGTAGGATCTGCAACTACATCTCCAACTGTTGTTGGAGCTGGTTTAACTTCTCTTACTTATGTTGAGGGAGTTAATTATCTTCCATTACCAGATTCCATCATTGGTGTTAATAATATTCTTAAAATTAACTCAAGTACTATATCAGACGGTCTTTTTAATATTAAATATCAGATATTCTTGAATGATGTATATTATTATGGTGCATTAGATCTCCTTAATTATGCAATGGTTAAAAGATATCTTGAAGATTTAGATTTTCTTTTAAACCCTCACGCACAAATTCGTTTCAATAAAAAGAATCATAAACTATACCTGGATATTGACTGGTCTCAGGTTGGGGAAAATGAATATGTAATTATAGATTGTTATCGAATTGTAGATCCATCAGATGCACCAAAACTCTATAATGATTGGTGGTTAAAAAAATACCTCACCGCATTAATCAAAAAACAGTGGGGACAAAATATGATTAAGTTTAATGGTGTACTTCTTCCAGGTGGAGTTCAACTGAATGGAAGACAGATTTATGATGATGGTGTTGCCGAAGTAGAAAAATTAGAACAACAACTTAAGGATGAGTACGAATTGCCACCACTAGATCTCATAGGTTGATATGTCACCACTTAATTCTTATTTTCTTCAAGGATCTCCGAGTGAGCAAAGACTTATTCAAGATCTAATTAACGAACAACTCAAAATGTATGGACAAGATGTTCTATACATGCCTAGAAGAATTATTGGAGAAAATACAGTTATCAAAGAAGTTACTGCATCAAAGTTTGATGATAGTTTTCGTATTGAAGCGTACTTGATGAATTTTGAAGGGTTTAGTGGAAATGGAGATTTATTAAGTAAATTTGGTGTTAGAAGTAACGATGAAATAAACCTTGTCATTTCAAAAGAAAGATATGATGATTTTATATCACCACTGTTAAAACTATGGCCAGAAAGTGAGAGAAAAATTGCTTATAGGCCACAAGAAGGAGATTTAATCTGGTTCCCTCTGGATGAATCATTATTTGAAATTAAATATGTTGAAGGGAAGAAACCTTTTTATCAATTAAATAATCTTTATGTTTATGAACTAAGATGTGAAAGATTTGAATATGAGGATGAGATTATTGATGTTCCTGAAGTAGATCCTACAGGTATTGAAGTTAATGAGTCAATTAAGGATCTTGGAAACGTATATACCATTCAAATGGTTGGATCTGGAGCGACTACAGCTGTAGCAACTGTTGGATTCGCAACAACCAATCCTAATTCCAAGTCTATTCAATATATCGATCTCATTAATGATGGATTTGGATATTCTTTTGCACCTACAGTTTCCATATCTACTGCACCATCTGGAGGATTGACCGCAACAGCTGTTGCGATTATGACCAGTAGATCTCCTAACCAGAAATTTGCAATTGATAGAATTCTCATTACAAATCCAGGTTTTGGTTACACAGAACCACCAACAGTTACAATTACTGGAGGCGGAGGATCTGGTGGAATTGCTACCGCAGTAATCAATACTGGAGTTCTTGGAGTTATTGGTATTTCTTCTGGTGGAGTGGGATATACCACAACTCCTCAAGTTACAATCCAAAGAACATTTATTCCTACTAGTACTGGTATCTCATCTAATATTAGAAATGCTCAAGCTGAAGCCGTAGTTAATTCTAATGGTGTTGTTGTTGGAGTTCGTTATTCAAATGCTGGTGCTGGATATACGTTTGCACCAACAATATCTTTCACAGATCCAACCGCAACTACATTTGGTGATTATGATTATAATGAAGTTGTAACTGGTTCAAAAACAGGCACAACTGGATATGTTAAGAGTTGGGATTATGTTAATAGAGTTCTCAAACTTTCTGTTGTTGACGGAACTTTTGCAAAAGGAGAAGCTATAGTTGGTGTAGGTGCAAGTTATAAAGTATCTACTGTACAAACTAATGAATTCTTAGATGCATATGCAGAAAATATTGAAATTGAATTAGCTGCAGATCAAATTGTAGATTTCAGTCAAAAGAACCCGTTTGGCGAATACTAAATAATTATTACTCTATAACTACTTGTAATGATCTCAAATTATTTTTATCACGAAATATTGAGAAAGACCATTGTGGCTTTCGGTACTCTTTTCAATGATATTCAAATCAAACATAAAGATAATGCAGGAGATGATTTTAGTATCTTAACTGTACCTATTGCATATGGTCCTGTTCAAAAGTTTTTGGCAAGAATTGAACAAGTCCCAGATCTAAAAAAAAGAGTTGCAATCACTCTTCCGAGAATGTCATTTGAAATGACAGGAATATCATATGATGCTAGTAGAAAATCTTCTACAATGCAAACTTTTAAAGCTGTAGATAAGGCAAATAATGAACTGACAAAAGTTTTTATGCCAGTTCCATATAATGTAAACTTTAGACTCTCAATAATGTCTAAACTAAATGAAGATGCATTGCAAGTAGTAGAACAGATATTACCATATTTTCAACCCCATTTTAATCTCACAGTAGATTTGGTTTCTAGTATTGGAGAAAAGAGAGACATTCCAATGATTCTTGAAAGAATCGCAATGGACGATCAGTATGAAGGTGATTTCACTACCAGAAGAGTTTTAGTTTATACTTTAGATTTTGTTGCAAAGACATATCTATTCGGACCTCTTGGTACTCCTAATGAAGCCATCATTAAACAAGTTCAAGTTGATTATTATACCAACACCAATAAAGTAAATGCATCTAGACAATTAAGATATGTAACAGAACCTAGAGCCTTACAAGATTATAATAATGATGAGATAACTCAAATTTCTGAAGATATTTTTGAAGAGACCACACAATTTAACGTTGTAGATGGATCTGTTCTGACTGAAAAATCTTATATCATGCTTGGTGAAGAGTCAATGTTTATTCGTAAGATTACAGGAAATACCTTACTTGTAAATAGAGGTGAGGACAATACTTCTGTTGCATCTCATGCATCTGGAACTGCAGTTAATGTCATTAACAATGCAGATGATGAGTTAATTGATCTTGATGATGATTTTGGATTTAGTGAATCTCGTTACGATTTTGCAGATGGTAAAGTCTATAGCACTACAAAAGGAATTGATGTATGAACTTTGAAGATATTGATAAAGCTTTAGATATTGAACCAACAGAAATTAAATCGGAGATTGTTAAAACAGAATCTCTAGAAATAAAAAAAATTGAAGGATCTGCAGATCAACTTCAAAAAGATTATGAGTATTCTAGAGGTCAACTCTATTCAATTATTGAAAAAGGACAAGAAGCAATTAATGGTATTTTAGAACTCGCACAAGAATCCGATTCTCCAAGAGCCTATGAAGTTGCTGGTCAACTGATTAAAAACGTTGGAGATGTTACAGACAAACTTCTAGATCTTCAAAAGAAGATGAAAGATATTAATCAGGAACAAAAAGGATCTACACCAACAACTGTTACCAACAATGCAGTATTCTTGGGATCTACTGCAGAACTTCAAAAGTTCTTGAAGAGTTCAATGAATCCAGATCTATCTAAATAAAAATAGGAAACTTATAAAAATAAATGGATAAACTCACCTTTAAGGAATGGTCTATTCTTGCAGACCTAGAGACAGTTGCACCCCTTGGGGAAGATTTTGAGTTTTCCATGGCTCGTGGAGAACTTAAAACTGCACAAGCCGCTATCACCAGATTAATGACTAAACTTAAAGGTGAAGGCGATTTAGAAGCATGGGTTCAATCAAAAATTACAAAAGCTGCAGAATATCTTGATACTGTGGCTGATCATCTTTCTCATGGAGAAGATGATACGGTTAGAACTAAGGAAGTTAAAGAAGGATTCAAAGGTCACAAGTCGGTAGAAGAAATTGCAAAAAAGCATAAAGTATCCCCATCATTAATCCAAAAACAACTTGAGATGGGGATGAAAGTTGAACATGAACACACTACAGATAATGATGAAGCAATGGATATTGCATTGCAACATTTAGATGAGATTCCCAATTACTACTCTAAACTTAAGAAGATGGAGAAAGTAAAGGAAGAGTGGACAGAACTTCACGATGCAAATGGTAATACTTTTGCACACGTTGTTGATATTATTAAGGGTAGTGATTATAAGTTTAAGAGTTTTAGTCAACCAGTATCCGAAAAGTGTTGGGATGGATACAAACAAGTGGGAATGAAAAAGAAAGGCGA
>Ga0129333_10001766_pt1 | contig 19875 bp, 20 predicted proteins | sample CPB6_08_DNA_FD_94474 | JGI IMG/M metagenome (GOLD analysis project Ga0129333, IMG submission 94474) | Freshwater to marine salinity gradient microbial communities from Chesapeake Bay, USA - CPBay_Sum_0.6_0.8_DNA | ecosystem: Environmental > Aquatic > Marine > Coastal | place: USA: Chesapeake... | reverse complement strand
AGATGTCTTCTGCTATTCGTGTTCGCAAAAATTTACTTGGTGAATATACGCCTGAGATCCAGAAAAAATCACTAAGTGATTTACTCAGGGATTCCTATTTCTTAAAAATCAACTCGCGTCCTGTTTACCAGCGTCATATTCGATGGTCTCCTGCTGCTATGAATGATTTCATTGGTACTGTTATGAATAATGGACTTGTACCAGGCCTTATCATGTATCAACTCTCCCCTGATGAAAGATCGGGTAAAAATGAAGGTAAAACCTTTGAAATGGTTGATGGCCAACATCGTCTCTTCACTCTTAAGGCATTTATGGACTCTACCAGACAATCCTTACCTCATATCAAAAATCCATTTATTGTACATTGGAATTATGAGTTTGAGAATGAAAATGGTGAGATTCAGTCGTGTCAAGTCTTTTATAATGATTCTGAGGAAGTCAGAGAATGGTGTAAAGATAACAAAATTGTAAATTACCAATTCTTGACTGACGAAGAGAAAGAATATTTCGATACTTTTGGTATTAATCTTACGCTTATTCGTAGTAAGCTTACTCTCAACCAAAGAAGAGAAATATTCATGTCACTTCAGAAAGGTATTCCTGTAAGAAATTCCGACTTCCTCAAGAACAAAACTGACTGTAAATTGGTGGCATTCATGAGTGAGAATTGCTATGAAGAAATGATGACCAATACCTTCTTTGAGCACTGCTACAAAAAAGCTTCCAATTACTGGGTACATTGGGTATCTCGCTGCTTCTTCCTCTATAAACGATTTCACAAGATATGTAAGGATCCTAAATACAATGAAGTACCTATCTCTGAGATCTTCCTACTTGAAGATAAGCAAATCAAAAAACTCATTGAAGTTAATAGTCCCGAGTTCAACCCTCGTACTGATCAGGAAATCGGCTACATTCATGATTTTGATGATGTTTTCAGGGCCTTTATCGCCTTTCTTCAACAGATCAATGACGAATATTATAACCGTCTGAACCCTACTCAGATCTTTGCTTTGTTTTATGTTCTCTGTGATGATTCTAAGGATACCAGTATTATTCTATCTCATATTCCTTATTTATCCAGAGAAGGTCAAGCAAGAAATAAAAGATCATTATGGGAATCAAGAGATGAAAGAGGTCCTCGTCGTGAATACTTCAATAAATGCCTTGCCCAGCTCAATTCCATTACTGAACGTGCTTTGCCATTAGATGATCGTCAAATTTCTAAGGCACTTAGAAAGCTTGTTTGGCAGAAATGTGTGGATGGGCAATGTGAGATTTGTGAGGATGAAATCACTGAAAAAGAGTTTGAGACAGGACATATTGTTGCCAGAGCACTTGGTGGACAAACTGAAATCGAAAATCTAATCCCCATTTGCTTCGCATGTAATCGCGGTATGGGAACCAGGAACGCCTACGAGTACAAGAAGGATATGTATCCATATACAATGGAAGAATAAAAGGTAAGTTTAAAAGTAAAAGATAAAAAAAGAAAAATAAAAGAAAGAAAAATAAAAGAAAACTAAAAGTAGATATAGATTTTGTATATAAACTTGTAACTATTTAATTAAATGTTTAAAAATGATGTAAATAAAAACATCATTTTTTCATTTTCAACGATTTTTCCTTGTTTTTGAATTCGATTTTTTATTTTTTCGTGTTTTTTTATTTGTTTTTAAATTTTGATTGTTTTTATTAATTGGCTCATTTGTGGATTCTTTATTTCTCGCTGGAATTTTCTTCAATACAAATTCTGCCATACCATTTCCTCTAACCTTTGTATGACCATATTCTGGATATTTTTCCTCCAATTTTTTACAGGCCTCACGCATTGGTTTTAAACGCTCTTCAAATTTCCCTAACCCTCCTTCTTTACCATAATATTTGGTAGTAAATCCTATTTTATTAAAACGAATAACTATTCCATCATTTATAAAATATTTGATTGTTCTCTCCACATCTTCTTTTTGACCATTTTCTTTCGTGATGGTCAATTCTATATTCTTCAACTTTGGTCTATTAATTATTCCATAAAAAGCACCCACTATATATTTCAAATCAGTTGACATTTCCGTCTTTGTCTTACGAAAAAAGGGATTAAAAACAGCATATACTCCCCATATGAACGCATGATTTTTCTCACATTCATGAAATGCTTCTTTAAAAAAATAATCTAAATTATGACCTTTAAATCTTGGCGAGAGAGAAAGATCAATACTTTCTACATCATCATCAAAAAAAACTATATGTTTGTCTGTTGGCCATTGTTCCATAATAAATTGACGTTGTGGAACTAAACCTTTTTTCCCAATAACCAACTTATTATATAATGAATGATTTAATACTGATTTATATTTTTCATAATCTTCTTTATCGGCAACATATACATATATTTTTTTGGGATCTATTTTGTGTTTATGTAATGTAGCCAATGTTTTCTCATTACAAAAATTTGCTCTTTTATAACTTGGAATACATATGATATAATCTTTATTTGTCATATATATAAACTAAATATTGTTTTATTCTTTCTTTTTTAAATTTTTCATAGTTTTATTGTGTTTTTCCATGAATTTTCGTGTCTTTCCTTTTGTTTGATTCCATATACTTTTACGCAAATAACATACTATGGATAAGCGTTTAGCATCCGGTGTTTCTTTTTCAATTGGTAAATTACCATGTGGCTGATGAACATCCATATATAAAATATCAGTTGTTCTAACATCTATACCAATACCGTATTGTGGAAAACAGGTTTCCCCGCCTTTATATTTACCATCTTCTATTACTGCTAAATTTCCAAAACCCTCTTCATCATCTCCTTTGTCCGTATGAACAGTGGTCTGATAATTTACATTAGTAGTAATAGTTGTAAATGCTGTATCCGCGATACGAAATGGAGTCTTATTTGCTTTATTTTTTTGTTTTCCATAATTTTCCGGTATATATTCTTCATAATATTTGTCAATCTCTTTTATAAATGGGACTAATTTTTTGAATTTTTCTGGATATTCCTGTAAAAATCTTGTCTCTCTGACAGTTATTTTTGGTAAAGGCTTTCCCATTTTTTTGAACATAAATTTGTGTTGTGGGGACAACTTGTCAAAATAACCTATTATATTCGACATTATTTTTGGATTATCATATACATTTTTACTATTACTACCTGATGCTGAACCTCTATTTGATGTGGATTTAATAGCAAAATTTATCACATTATCATAGAATTGTTCTGTATTTGCTTTATTTAATTTATTTTTCCTGAAACGCGCCAATAATTTACCATCTTCGTTATAAATATCTGCGTCTTCATCTATAATTGTTTTGATATCAGAACTTTTTAGTTTCTTATTCATTACTTTTGATAATTTATTGTCGTCATAATCTTTCTTCACATAATAAATTGTTACATTTCCTTTTTTTTCTTTTTTTTCAATCATATATTTTATATATATTTTATTTTAAAATTGAAATACTTTTTCTCAAATATTTTACAGGTATAAAATATATAAGTGAAAAATGTCTTCTAATATAGATCCTGGGTTTTTTGAACCATTACCAGTTAAAGCAATATTTGTTAAAAAAAATAAGAATGGTAAAAATTCTATTTCCAATATATTGGGTAAGAGAAAATTAGTTGACGCATTTGGAGTGAAAATATACAATGAAGAAGAAAGATATGGTCAAGAAATACCAGTCGATTTCTTTCAAACAAATATTGGACAAGGGTGTTTATAAATAATAAAAAAATGAAATATATTTTTGAATACTTATGTAAAATATAAAAATGGGATCAGGAATTAGTCTTAATAATAAGCAAGCATTAGAAATATTAAAAGTTGAAATTAAACAAGCATCAATATATAAAAAACATTTCTTGGAAGGAGAAAAGAGAAAGTATGAAGAAATAATTGAATTTTTCAGAAATCATGACAAAAATACTTTTTCTAATAATAAAGAAATGATTGGATATAGAAATTGGCTTTATGATTGTGAATACGATAGATTACTTAAAAAATTATAAAAAATACAAAATAGAAAAAAATAAAAAATGAAAACAAAAATTTATAAGAATCGTTCTTTTATTCTTTATTTTTTATTTTTTTAATTTTTTAATTTTAAATTGATTGCGAAATGTTTGGAATATTACATTTATATTCATTGAATTATTATCTCATAGAAGATTATCTATTATGTCTTGTAATATTTGCTGCGATAACTATAATAAAAGTACTCGTACTAAGATTTGCTGTACTTATTGCGAGTTCGACGTATGTAGAACTTGTTGCGAAACATATATTTTGTCAGAATCCATTCCAAAATGTATGAATCCTGATTGTTCTAAGGAGTGGTCGAGAAAATTCTTAAGAGAAAATTTTACTTTTGTATTCTTGAATTCTAAATATAAGGAACATGTAGAGAATATTTTATTTGATCAAGAAAAAGCGTTAATGCCCTATACTCAGCCTCTTGTAGAAGAATTAATATATAAAAGAAATATTAAAAAACAAATAAAAGAAATTGATGACCTTATTAATAGTTTGGTTAAAGAAAGGAGAGCTTTAGAATATAAATTCAACTATGGTAGTAGTGTAAAAGCAGAAAAAGCTCGTTTTGTCCGTCAATGTCCTGCCAATGGATGTCGTGGATTTTTAAGTACTCAATGGAAATGCGGAATTTGTGAGCAATGGACATGCCCTGATTGTCATGAATTAAAAGGAGCGAATCGTGATGGGGAGCATACATGCGACCCTAATTCTGTTGAAACCGCGAAATTATTAGCAAAAGATTCGAAACCATGTCCTAAGTGTCAAAGCTTGATATTTAAAATAGACGGATGTGACCAAATTTGGTGTACACAATGTCATATTGCGTTTAGTTGGAAGACTGGCAAGTTCGAGACAAATATTCACAACCCCCATTATTATGAATGGCAGCGTAAAAATGGAGGAGTACAAAGAGATCCTAATGATATTCAATGTGGCAGAGAATTAAATCAATATACAGTAGACCTAATACAAAGATTAGCAAAAAACTTTCCCGATTTATTTAAGACTGAACTAAGGGAACAAATTACTTTTGGTAGAAAAGTAACAAGGGATATATTTATTTATCATGAATCTGTAAATCGAATTTGTAATATTATTAGAAATATTATTCATAATACTCGTGTTGAGTTACCTAATTTTCAAACTGATTATGTTGTAAGAAATCAAGATTTGCGTATTAGATATTTAGAAAATTTGGTTTCTGATAATGAATTCAAAATGTTGATTCAAAGGAATGATAAGAAAAATAAAAAAAATATTGAGATTTCTCAAGTTTTACAGCTTGCGAATACTACTGTTACTGATATTGTATATAGATTTATAGACCATTTGAAAAGTGTTAAAACTCATAATATTGATTCATTTATTGTAGAATTTAAAGAAATTATTCAATATTGTAACGATATTTTTAAGGATATTAGTTTTACTTATAACACTGTTCTATATGAATTTGGAGAAACTTTTAGTATGTTACGTGTAGAAAAAGAGAAGAAAATTAAAAAAAAATTTGTTAATGATGGAGATGATGAAGTTGATGGAGATGATGACGTTATTGATAATTTAGAAAAGGCAATTGATGCTATTAAGTAAAAAATATATACAAAAAGTAATTTTAGTAATTTGTAATACTTGGTGGGGGTTATTCATAAATTTTTATATCTTTTTCTATTTTTTTTATTTTTTTATCTAATGATGTCATTTTTTTTGAGGTTTCATTTATTTTTTCGAGTAATACTTCATCACAAAAACGTTCGTTTTTTGAAAATTTAAGAAAATCTATATATTCTTTGAAAGCTTCCATTTGTTTTTTTTGTTGTTCCAGTCTCTTTCTTTGATCATCTAATAATACTAACATAAATAAATTACAAATACCAATAATATAGATCATATTTTCATAGGATTTTAAATCAAATTTAATAATTTCTTTATATGCTTCGCTTAAAATAAATAAAGTAGTTTGAGAAGCAATATGTAACACATATATAGAAATATTTATAAAGTTTATAAAATTTGTATAAAGAGTTTCAAATTTTACAGTATTAATTGGTATAACCATGTTTGTTGTTGAAATGTAGTTTGGTAGCATTTTTGTATACTTAATTTTTAGTTGTTCAAATTTAATTTAATTTTATTTCAATTTTATTTTTACACTATTGAAGATTTTATACCTTGTAAAAATAGCACGATTTTTTTACACCTTTGGACATTAAAACCAGTGAAGATTTAAAATGATGTCCCATTTTTCATTACTTTGTGAAAATTATAAAAACTTCAAGGGTGTAAACTTGAACAAATCAATTCTATAACCCTAATCCTATGTCACTCTACAACCCTAACCCCATACTGTACAACTATTACAATACTACCACCGTGCCTGATATATATCCTACAATATCGACTGTTAATGAGTGTCGGGTTTTGACTATTTATGAGCAGCAGCAGGCAGCAGCAAGAAAAAAGGTATTGACCTTGAAAATGGTCTCACTTTTAAATTTTAATTAAATGTTACAATTACAAATTATTTATATATTTTTCCTACATTTATATGTTTTTCTTACCATGTTTCGTCTTCAGTTTCGTCTTCAGTTTCGTCTTTTTCGTCTTCAGTTTCGTCTTCAGTATCAGTCCAATCGGCCCAGCTTTTTTTGATGACAGGCTTAGTAGTAATCTTGATTACCGGCTTTTCTTCCATTTGTACCTTCGGTTTCGCAGCAATTTCTGCCCAACAGCAATTAGTATTGGACTCACATACTTCCATTGCTCGCAAAGAAGTCAATACAGGGTATTCTTCAACTTGAGCTTCTTCTTCTGAATCGCTATCTTCATTTAAAACAGCATATTTATTCGCTTGCTTCTTTTGTTCTGGCTGTTTTTTAGGAGGCTCTTGATAATATGAATTATTTATTCTCTCTTTTTTTTTGTTATTTTTTACTAAAACTTCACAAAACTTGGCAGTATGACCAAGCTTAAAACAATAACGGCATTCAGTATTTAATAAAGTAGGACAAGTAGTCTTGCCATTAAAGTCTTTCACCCAATGGTTCGTATACTCTTGCTCTGACTTACCCGAATCATGACACACTTTACAGTAAGGCTTCTTGGTTGACATTTTAATGATTAACTTGATAAATTTATTGTGATTTCATTTTTATCGAAAAAAAGTAATTCAATTTTTTTATTTTATGTGCTTAAAACTCATAACTAAAAATTTTATTTACCTATATTTTATTATAAATTTTCTACTTGATTTAATTATACATTTTTTTGTTTTAATATTTATGACTTGTTTAATAAAAAATTGAAAACTTTTTACATGACTAAATATATAGTAATAAAGTATTATCAAGTTTCAAATCAAAATATTGTGAAAATGTCTGCTCAAACTGATACCAATAGTGGACATTGTTTTCACACTAATTGTGGTTTCAATTGTACATATTGTCTCACAGAAATGGCTAACGAACCTGAAGAAGAATGTGCTCTAAACAGTTTCCGTTTATTCTGGAATAATGTGAATGGAGAAGATATGTTTCAAAAGTATTTAAATAAGAGCTCTATGGATCATAAACCCTATCAATTTGAAGGAGTTAAATGGTGTTTAAATAATGAGCTAAGTGTAAACGCGCCTTACAATGTACGTGGTGGATTTATCGCTGACGAAATGGGATTAGGCAAAACCATTCTTATGATTGGATTAATGTACTGCAATTTTCTTCCACACACACTTATTATTTTGCCCCAAATATTGATAAGCCAATGGTATGAGCAAATCTACCGAACAACAGGACACAAGGCTCTACTATATCACGGAATAAATAAAAAGAATATTACTTTTGAACAACTCAATTCTGCGTGTATAGTGATAGCATCATATGGAGATATTACTCTTCCCAAAAATATTATTAATAATGAGGAAAATCCAGTGATTGACCAAAATAATTTGACCATGCTGCATAAAATAACATGGAACCGTATTATATTTGATGAAGCTCATCATCTTAGAAACAAAAAAACCTGTCGTTATAAGAGTGCAATATTATTAAGTTCCAATATTCGTTGGCTTGTATCAGGCACCCCTATACAAAATGATATAGAAGACTTTCTTAATTTATGTCGATTTATTCGATTACCGTCAGTTTTAATTCTTGTCCATAGGAAATTAGCACATTATTTCATATTGAAGCGAACCAAAACGCAAGTTGGCATTGAAATGCCTGGACTTCATATTGAAAAAAACATTGTTAAATGGGGATCACAAGCAGAAATGTTATTATCAAAAGAACTTCATACCTATCTATCTTTCAGTAAATGTGAGCAAAATGAAGATGAGCAAAATATAGATGATACAGAGGTTCCCAAAAAAAAAGGTAAATCTCTTATCTATTTATTGAGAGCCAAACAAAGCTGCGTGTATCCTAAATTATTGACTAAACATATTGATGAATTGCGTCGAACTGGCATTCTGAAAAATTACAATTTGTATAAAGAAGCATTTAATTATAGCAGTAAATTAGATGCTGTTGTCAATATGATTCTTCAACGTAAGGACAATAATTGCGGTAAATTGATATTCTGTCATTTTATCGATGAAATCGACGAAATTGCAACCAGATTACGTAACGGAGGAATGAATAATGTAGAAACTTTTGATGGGAGAACACGTAATTCAAAACGATATTCAATCCTCAATGAATATAATGACGCGCTTGTAATACAAATTCAAACAGGATGTGAGGGATTAAATTTGCAAAAATATTATAGTGAAATATACTTCATTTCACCAAATTGGAACCCTACTGTAGAAGACCAAGCTATTACTAGATGTTATAGAATTGGTCAGACTAAACCTGTTCATGTATTTTATTTTGAGATGTGTTCCTTTAAATATGATAACGAAGAGTATGATTATATTGGTCATGATATTAATGATGAAATTAATGATGATATAGATGAAGACGTTGCTGATGATGATACAGTGATATTACAATATGAAGATACTATTGAAGAAGATACTATTGAAGAAGATAATAAAGAAACTATTACCATTGATAAACATATCACTAATATTCAAGAAAATAAACGTATGAAAGCTGATATGATTGAATTAAAGATTTATTGATCAACATAATAATGTATATAATACTTAATAACATAATAAATTAAATTGAAATAGAATCTATATGACAATAAAAATTGTCAATAGAAGCTATAACAATTTTTTTATGGAAGAATAGCAAATTTAATGATATTACACATAGCTGGTTATTTTGACATTATAAACGCCAAATAAAAATAAATATAGTGTTGTAAAAAATGATTGGTCGTTTGACCAATTATTTTTTATAATATTTTTTATTAATTAATATTCTTCATAACCCCAAATATCATATTGACGAGGTCTAAATTTTGATCTTTGTCTATAATATTCTGGAATACATTCTAATTTATATTGTTCCCTACACCATTCTACATAATCCATATAGTAAATATGATACGCAAAATTATATAGAGCGGTTTGAAATGTGTTCCTTTGTTCATGATGAAGAAGATGTTACCACTAAGACTATTGATAAATATGTTAATGATGTTCAAGAATGTAAGAGTATTGTAGCCAGTGAATTTATAATTCAATAAAAAATGTAACTAATTTAATTTATACACCTTTTCACATTTCCTAAGGCACTGCGTTTCGCAAATGCCGATTATAAAATTTTAGTTAATTACTAAATAAACTTATAAAATTGAAAATTGAAATCTATTTACCTAATACATATCATTTCAATTTAATAAAATGACTGTATATGAAAAGAATTTATCTGAACCTTGGTTTTCTTTAATTAAATTAAAGAATAAAAGTGTAGAAGGAAGATTAAATAAAGGCGATTTCGCAAATATGGCAGTTGGAGATTTTATTATATTTACTAATAATGAATTGGGTTTTGAGAGAAAGTTTACAGTAGAGATTTACAAAATTAATTGTTTTGAAAATTTCCAAGAATATTTAGAAAATGAGACATTAGAAAGGTGTCTACCTGGTATAGATAATATGGAAGATGGATTGAATGTTTATTATAAATATTATACAAAAGAGGATGAAATCAAATATAAAATTAAAGCATTTACATTTGAGAAAAAATAAAAATAAATATAGTATTGTAAAAAATGATTGGTCGTTTGACCTTTCTTTTTTATAATATTTTTTATTAATTAATATTCTTCATAACCCCAAATATCATATTGATGAGGTCTAAATTTTGATCTTTGTCTATAATATTCTGGAATACATTCTAATTTGTATTGTCCCCTACACCATTCTACATAATCCATATAATAACCATGATACGCAAAATTATATGATTTCATTCTAATATTATAATTAATTAATGCTTGCATTCTCAATTCTTCTTGTTCTTTTAAATAATTATCTCTTGACGAAATTAATCCCATTTTTTGGTTATATATTCATTTAATTCGCGAATAAGTGTTTCAATTTTTTTAAATTGTTTCAATATATTATTTTTTAAATAACTTAAAGGGCACCTAAATTTTATATAGAAAAGTATTTTAACTTTCTGAAAATGGACAAAAAAAATGTCCAAAATCGGAATGTCAAAAATGTCCTTACTGACAAAAAAATCCGCTTACCATATTTTAAGTTTATGGTGTCAAATGAAACCAAACATTTTTATTTTCTTATTGTAATTTTTTTGTAAAAAACTTAAAAATATTTTCTCAATGGAAACTTTAGGAAAAGAGCAAAAAGAGCAAAAAGAGCAAAAAGAGCAAAAAGAGTATTTTTGTGAAAAATGTAACTTTAAATGTAGTAAAAAATTTAATTGGAGTAGACATATAACGACATCTAAACATAAAGAGGAAGTATTTGGAAAAGAGCCAAAAGAGCCAAAAGAGAAAAAGGAGCAAATTCACACATGTACGTGTGGAAAAACGTATATCAATGCGTCTGGTTTATGGAAACACAAAAAGGTGTGCAAATTTGACGAAATAAATATAAGTAATACAACAAATAATGATAAATTAATAGAGTTCCTTATGAAAGAAAATAAGGAAATCAAAGAATTAATTTTAGAAATAGTCAAAAACGGCACTCATAATACTACTAATAATAACACTAATACTCACACTAATTCTCATAACAAAGCATTCAACCTTAACTTCTTTTTAAATGAAACATGTAAAAATGCCATGAATATAACCGATTTTGTAGATTCCATTAAATTACAGCTTAGCGATTTAATGGATGTAGGTGAAATTGGTTATGTAGAAGGTATTTCCAAAATAATAGTGAAAAACTTAAATAGTTTGGATGAAACTGTAAGACCAATACATTGTACAGACAAAAAAAGGGAAACAATGTATGTGAAAGACCAAGGTGAATGGGAAAAAGAAGATGAAAAGAAAACCAAATTAACTAAAGCAGTTAAGACAATTGCCAATAAAAACATAAGATTACTTCCACAGTTTCGAGAGAAATATCCAGAATATAATAAGTCTACTACAAAAATGTCAGATACGTATGATAAGATAGTAATAGAATCAATGACAACAGACGATGATAAGAATGAAAAAATTATAAAAAATATTTCTAAGGCTACTATTATTAAGGAGAAGTGATGCTTGTTACACTGGTGTATCAATATTATGGCGAATATGAATCAACCTCCATATATCTATCTATTCTCACCAAATTTGTATATAAATTATCTTCTTCATGTAGTATACATTTGCCGCCTTTATCTTTCCAAGATTTTAACACCGATAATCTATCATCTATAAGAATCGAACAACCAATACAGTATTTTGCCTTATCCTTTGTTAAGCAAGTAATAACATTAATCTCTGGACCTAATTCTCTCTGGCACCATCTTATCTTTTGTTCAGAAGCAGTAGGACATCCTGGAGGAACCCCCGTTAATATAATAGGATGATATTCTTTGATTCGTTCCCATAATTCCTTTCCTTTTGGCATCCAAGGCAGGTTTTCAAAAAATGTACTCGATTTATTTATTACACTCCATAAGGTTGCTTGTTTTATATCACATATATTTTTATTAAATTTTTGTTCTACACCTTTTTCAAAATCAGCAAGTACACCATCTAAATCACAAAATAACAAATTTTTTGTCATGATATTGTTTTGTAATCTTTTACTTAATATTTCTCTCAATTCTTTAGTTCCATCATTAATATCAGAACCATTCCCCATAAAATAATCATGTCCTTTTGGCCAATGAACATTATTTTGTCTTATATCCCATAATAAAGCATAATTGGGACAGCGACCATTTTCTGTATGATCTTCATCACTTATATTCGTAATTGAATAACTTCGTGTAATTCTTAATGAATTCATTCTTGTCTTTGTTTATTTGGAGAGAAAAAAATAAAGTTTTCAATTTTATAATAAAATTGAAAAATAATTTACATTTCAACCAACTGATTAAACTTTATAAGATGATCTATACATTAATTTTAACAGCTATTAATTTATTTGCGAACACCCAAATTTCTATAAATATTTTTGGAAATGATATTGAACAGGGATTAGAAGATGATATAGACTTTGATATTATTATTCCAGACTGCTATTCTAAGCAAGAAGACTTGGATTTATTAGTATAAGAGAAATATTTGAGAGAAAAATTTGTCATAAATTGAACCCGCTTTAGAGCAGCAGCAGTCAGCAGGCAATTTTGCCGCTATTTTGTTTTAAATTTATCTATAAAATTTAAGGGATAGAATATTACAATATTGCGTAAAATCACGAAAATTGAAAATAGAAAAGTATTTTAACTTTCTGAAAATGGACAAAAAAAATGTCCAAAATCGGAATGTCAAAAATGTCCTTACTGACAAAAAAATCCGCTTACCATATTTTTATGTTATGGTCTCAAATTAAACCAACCAATTTTATTTTCTTATTGTAATTTTTTTTATATTTTTTTGCGGAAAAGGATTTAGGAGATTTTCGTTTCCTATTATATAGGAGAATGGAACTAAATTTGTCCTCAAAAATCCCACAAAAATATTCTTGTGAATATTGTAACTATTTTACATGTTATTCTAAAGACTATAAAAAACATTTGCTTACTAAAAAACACAAGGAACGAAATGGAAATATACAGGAAATAACAAAAGTCCTAATTTGTAATAATTGTGAAAAAGAATTCAAAACTAATGCTGGGTTATGGAAACATAAACAAAAATGTAATCAACAACAAAAGGAAACCGATGAACCATCCGATAAAGATTTGATTTTTAAAATACTTAAACAAAATTCAGAGCTTATTAAAGAGAATTCTGAATTAAGAAAAGAGCAAACTGACATTAAAGAATTAATTTTAAAATTTAAAGGATAGAATATTACAATATTGGGCAAAATCACGAATTTTGAAAATATAAAAGTATTTTAACTTTTTAAAAATGGACAAAAAAAATGTCCAAAATCGGAAAGTAAAAAATGTCCTTACTGACCAAAAAATCCGCTTACCATATTTTTACTTTATGGTCTCAAATTAATCCAACTATTTTTATTTTCTTATTGTATTTTTTTTTGTTAAAAAACTTAAAAATATATTCTGTTGTTAATTTATGACAACGGATGACAACGCTAATTTAGCAAAATTTAGTAAATCATTTAATTGTGAAATTTGTAATTATATTACATCACGAAAATATAATTTAAATGTTCATTTACAAAGCGAACGACATAAAAACAACGCTAACAACAACGATAACAACGGCATTTTAGCAAAAACTATCAAAAAATATCAGTGTCAAAATTGTAGCAAAATATTTAATGATAGAGCTGGATTATGGAGACATAACAAAAAGTGCAATCAAAAACAACAAAATGAAACCAAACAAGAAACAACTAAAAATGAAATCAATTTTGATAAAGAACTCATTATGATGCTAATTAAACAAAATGCTGAATTAATGGAAATAGTCAAAAATGGCACTCATAATACTACTAATAATTCGCATAATACCAATTCTCATAACAAGGCATTTAATCTCAACTTCTTCTTAAATGAAACCTGTAAAAATGCCATGAATATTACCGATTTTGTAGATTCTATTAAACTACAATTGACTGATTTGATGGACGTTGGAGAGCTTGGATATGTAGAGGGAATTTCCAAAATAATAGTAAAAAACTTAAATAACTTAGATGAAACCATAAGACCAATACATTGTACAGACAAAAAGAGGGAAACAATGTATGTGAAAGACCAAGGCGAATGGGAAAAAGAAGATGAAAAGAAAACCAAGTTAACTAAGGCTGTTAAGACTATAGCCAATAAAAATATAAGATTACTACCACAGTTTCGAGAGAAATATCCAGAATATAACAAGTCTTCTTCAAAAACATCCGATACTTATGATAAGATAGTGATAGAATCTATGACGTCAGATGATGATAAAAATGAAAAAATAATTACAAATATTTCTAAAGCTACTGTTATTAAGGATAAATAAATATTCAATGTAGTGGTCAATGTAGTGGTCACAATATAAAGAATAATATCACGCTCAATTTTGTTGTAAATTTGCTATCAAAATTGTGTCATAAATTCAACCCTACATATTTGTAGTGGAATAGAGCAGCAGCAGGCAGCTGCTAATATTAACAGTTATTGAATCTATCACCCGTCACCAAAATAAAGATTATCAAATTATAAAAATATTTCTACTTTATAATAAAAATTGGAGAGAAAAAATAAAAACTGTTATAAACAGTCTTTATTTTTATTTTTATTTATTTTTATTTATTTTTATTTATTTTTATTTATTTTTATTTATTTTTGTTTATTTTTATTTATTTTTATTTATTTTTTACTTACCGACGAGTACAATTCACACCACGGTGACCAGTTCTACCACACTTATAACATATAGGTGGTCTTGTAGCTTTTGGGTCATACCAAAAGCTGTTTATTGGTTGGCAAATTAAGTCTTTGTTAAACATCTTATATTATTGTTAGTTACCCTTTCTAAGTTGATGTAAAAGTATTTCAATTTTATTTTTTTTACTCTATCTAATTATTAACTGGAAATTTATAATTTCTTTAATATATATTATTTTTAAATTACTTAAATGGTTTACTAATTTACATCAATTTTATGGTAAAATAACTAAGACATAGAAATCCACAATATTACAAAAATAATGAAAACTGAAAAATGAAAAGTATTTTAACTTTCTGAAAATGGACAAAAAAATGTCCAAAATCGAAAAGCCAAAAATGTCCTTACTGACAAAAAAATCCGCTTACCATATTTTTACTTTATGGTCTCAAATTAATCCAACTATTTTTATTTTCTTATTGTAATTTTTTTGTAAAAAACTTAAAAATAACTTCTCAATGGAAATAAATGGCAACATTTAGCAACATTTTAGTGGCAAATAATGGCGTTAGTGGCAATGATAAATATTTTTGTGTTCATTGTGATTATAAATGCTTTAAAAAATATAATTGGGATAAACATATAATAACAGGAAAACATATTAAGGCAACGACTGACAACAATTCAGCAACAGAAAAATGGCAAAAATGGCAGATTATACAATGTGAAAATTGCGGCAAAGAATATAATGATAGATCTGGATTATGGAGACATAAAAAAAAATGTAGTCTACATCAACAAAAGGAAACAGATGAACCTACTGACAAAGATCTTATTTTAAAAATACTTAAACAAAATTCAGAGCTTATCAAAGAGAATTCTGAATTAAGAAAAGAGCAAACTGACATTAAAGAATTAATTTTAGAAATAGTCAAAAATGGCACTCATAATACTACTAATAATAACACTAATACTCACACCAATTCTCATAACAAAGCATTCAACCTCAATTTCTTCTTAAATGAAACCTGTAAAAATGCAATGAATATTACCGATTTTGTTGATTCCATTAAATTACAGCTGAGCGATTTGATGGACGTTGGAGAGCTTGGTTATGTAGAAGGTATTTCCAAAATAATAGTGAAAAACTTAAATAACTTAGATGAAACTATCAGACCCATACATTGTACAGACAAAAAGAGGGAAACAATGTATGTGAAAGACCAAGGTGAATGGGAAAAAGAAGATGAAAAGAAAACCAAGTTAACTAAAGCTGTTAAGAATATAGCAAATAAAAATATAAGATTACTTCCACAGTTTCGAGAGAAATATCCTGACTATAATAATTCTTCCGCTAAGATATCAGATAAATATGAAAAAACAGTTATTGAATCTATGACTTCTGACCAAGATAAAGATGACAAAATTATTACAAATATTTCTAAAGTTACTGTTATTAAGGATAAATAAATATTCAATGTAGTGGTCAATGTAGTGATCACAATATAAAGAATAATACCTCGCTCAATTTTGACATAAATTTGCTGTCAAAATTGTGTCAATTATTTAACCCTGTATATATGTAGCAGACAGAGCAGCAGGCAGCAGGCAATTTTGTCATAATATTGCCTCAATTTTGTTTTAAATTTGTTTTAAATTTGTCTATAACAATTTAAGGGATATAATATTACAATATTGAGTAAAATCACGAAAATTGAAAATAGAAAAGTATTTTAACTTTCTGAAAATGGACAAAAAAAATGTCCAAAAATGACTTGTCAAAAATGTCCTTACTGACAAAAAAATCCGCTTACCATATTTTTTATTTATGGTTTCAAACTAAACCAACCATTTTTATTTTCTTATTGTATTTTTTTTGTTAAAAAACTTAAAAATATATTCTGCTGTTAATTTATGGTTACTTTAGGGGACAATATTCAGCCAAAAATTCAGCCAAGATTTTATTGTGAATTTTGTGATTATGGCACATGTAAAAAAACCAACTACGATACACATATTATGAGCACTAAACACAAAAGGGTTACGTCTGGTTACTACGAGGGACAATATTCAGCCAAAAATCAGCCAAAAATCAGCCAACAATATGAAAATAATATATATATATGTTCTTGTGGAAAACAATATAAACATAGACAAGGTTTATGGAGACATAAAAAAGAATGTATAAAAATTGAAGAAAAAGAACAAGATGAATCCAAACAAGAAACAACTAAAAATGAAATCAATTTTGATAAAGAACTCATTATGATGTTAATTAAACAAAATGCTGAATTAATGGAGATAGTCAAAAATGGCACTCATAATACTACTAATAATAATACTAATACTCACACCAATTCTCATAACAAAGCATTTAATCTCAACTTCTTCTTAAATGAAACCTGTAAAAATGCTATGAATATTACCGATTTTGTAGATTCCATTAAATTACAGTTGAGCGATTTGATGGACGTTGGAGAGCTTGGTTATGTAGAAGGTATTTCCAAAATAATAGTAAAAAACTTAAATAACTTAGATGAAACTATCAGACCAATACATTGTACAGACAAAAAGAGGGAAACCATGTATGTGAAAGACCAAGGCGAATGGGAAAAAGAAGATGAAAAGAAAACCAAGTTAACTAAGGTTGTTAAGACTATAGCCAATAAAAATATAAGATTACTTCCACAGTTTCGAGAGAAATATCCAGAATATAACAAGTATTCTTCAAAAACATCAGACACTTATGATAAGATAGTAATAGAAGTCATGATGTCAGATGATCATAAGAATGAAAAAATAATTACAAATATTTCTAAAGCTACTATTATTAAGGATTCAATGTAGTAAAGAACAATATCGGCCTCAATTTTGACATGAATTTGCTGTCAAAATTGTGTCAATTATTTAACCATGTATATATGTAGCAGACAGAGCAGCAGGCAGCAGCTAATATAGAGGCCTAAATCAGTTGTGCGTTTGATAGAGGACAATGTAGGGACCGATGTAGAGACCAATGTAGGGACCAATGTAGAGGACAATACGCGCCATTAATTTGCTTCCCGTTAGGGATTTGCTGCCCAATTTGGGCCGACTTTTTTACCCTACATCTATGTAGTGGATCAGCAGCAGGCAGCAGTGAAAAAAGGTATTGACCAAGTGGTCTCACTTTTTAAATTTTAATTAAATATTACAGTTTACAAATATCGAATTTTTATGGGTTTTTTCTATTTTTTTACCTTATTACATATCATAATCTTCCTCTTCTTCTTCATCATCATCTTTTTCTTCATTGAAATCGATCTTGTTAGACGTATCGTTCCACTTTCCGACAACTACTTGCTCGCCATTCTTGGTGTATTCGTTGTAGTCGTAGATGATACCTGTCTTCTTTGACTTCAAATACTTCTTGCCTTCGTATTCGATTTTCTTGACAACATCTTGCTCTTCATCTTGCTCTTCGACTACAGCTTTATTCGCTTCACTTTTCTTGGATTCACTTTTCTTGGCTTCACTTTTCTTGGATTCACTTTTCTTGGCTTCTTCTTTTTCCTTCTTGGCCTCTTCAATAGCTGCTTTCTTGGCTGCTTTCGCATCTTCTTCTGCCTTCTTTTTTGCTTCGCGTTCAAGGCGACCTGCTTCTTTTTTGGCTTCTTTTTCCGCTTTTGCCTTTTCTGCTTCCAATTTCTTCGCTTCTTTTTCCTCTTCTGATTTTACTTTCTTTACTTTTGGAGAAGACACCTTTACTAACTCTGACGGCTCCATTTCTTCTTCCTCATTTGCTTGAGCAATTAAACTCGCAAACAAGTCTTCCTCGTCGCCTTCTATTTCTATTACTTTCTTGGATTTCTTTGGACGACCCTTTGACCCTTTCTCTTTTACTTCTTTCTTAATACTTGGACGACCACGCTTCACACCATCTTCTACTGCTACAAAATGCTCTGGATTTATTTTTATATTTAACTTACCTGCTTCTTCCATCACTTGTTCTTCAGTCAACTTGTATTTCTTCATTACTTTTGTGTAGGATACTGGCTTACGACCTTTTGGATCTACGAAATCAAAGATACCCACTGCTTGACGGTCTTGAATAGTACCGTATTCTGGAACTTCACACCCTGTCTTTTGTAGGATAGTAGCACAACTCTTACAGAATTTTGCTTCTCCTTTCCGGACACCCGTACATTGAGTATAAAGACCATTATTTTGACGCAACGCAAAGCAGCATTGTTCATTTAATTCGCCGTTGTAAGGTAGGGGAAACGCCGCCTTTGGAGCTTCCGCTTTTACTGGCTTGTTCTTTACGCTCTTTGACACTCCTTTACTTTCCATCTTCATATCGTTTAGATTCAACCACAGTAACGCTTCTTCACCGTCAAAATCATATCTTAACGCGCATTCCATGATACAACGACGAACCAGTTCTTGTGACACGTTTACCAATTGATTTGACAATTGCTCTGATACATAAATATTTGCTTTAAATCCTGACATCTTTAACTTTTAACTTTATTACTTTATTACTTATTTGTCTTTCATCTATTATTATAAAAGTATTTCAATTTTTTTTATTTTTACCCTATTTCACTCTTTACTCAAAATTTATTTTTTATGAGATTTTATGAAAAAAAATTGAAATTTAAAATTTATTATATTAATGTCTGCTAATAAAAATCTAATTTTTGAAAAACTCGCATTTACGTATTGCTCTAAATATTAAGCTCGGGAATACTAAAATTTTCTCCATTCTTAACATATTTAGCAATTATTTTAGGGTTCATTTGGTTTTTAATGATATCAGAAGTGTCATAAACATTATTAGATTTATCAATATAATAAACAATACCTTGAATATCCTGTGCCCAAACTTCTACTTTTTGGGTATTTATTTTTTTTGCGTCATTCTGGGCATCAAGAATTCCGTGCGGAGTGCCCTTCATATGTGTTCCACAATATT
>Ga0129333_10001765_pt1 | contig 19875 bp, 13 predicted proteins | sample CPB6_08_DNA_FD_94474 | JGI IMG/M metagenome (GOLD analysis project Ga0129333, IMG submission 94474) | Freshwater to marine salinity gradient microbial communities from Chesapeake Bay, USA - CPBay_Sum_0.6_0.8_DNA | ecosystem: Environmental > Aquatic > Marine > Coastal | place: USA: Chesapeake... | reverse complement strand
GGGCACCTCGTGCGACCACGTGCCGTTCGTGACCGGCACAACGGCTGCAGCCTGCCCGTCGATGAACAGCCGCACCTCGCTCGCTTGGCCCCGAACGCTCCCGGTCAGGAGCGGCGTCCGGTCATAGGTGACGTGGTCGTTGTTCGAGAAGCCGGTATCACTCGGATCGGCGAGAACGGGTAGATCGCCGCGTATGCCGCCGGCATCGAGCATGGTTCGGGGCTCGAGATGCTCCGGATGAAAACACGTGCGAGATGACTTTCGGCTGCGGCTCGAGCGGTGAGTCGGTTGCGTCGTTGAAACAGCCAACAGGTTCCGCACCGCGATCAAGGCGGGAGACTCGAGCGAAATTCGCATCATGACGAAAGGTCCTTCGGAAGAGATGGTGTACCCAGCGATCGATCGGGCCAAGGGCCGGACATTCGGATTTGGAAACGGTACCCAAGCGCCTCGTCGTTATCAACGATTCGGTCGCTAGTTATTTTGAGGGGTCTATCGCCCGATCTATTTGCCGGCTGTCCAGACGGTTTTCCCCTGCTTGATCGTCTCCATAACCCGGATTTTCTCGATCGTGGCCGGCGGCACCGTGAGCGGATTGGCGGACAGAATCGCCAGGTCGGCGAGCTTGCCCACCTCGATCGACCCCTTGCTCGCCTCCTCGCCATACAGCCTGGCAGCGTCGATCGTCAGCGCCTCGATCGCTTCCAGCGGCGTGATCCGCTCAGCGCCTCCGATCACCCGGCCCGACCGTGACACGCGATTGACCGCCGTGTGGATCGTGAAGATCTGGTCGAGCGGCGCAACGTTGAAGTCGGTGTGGTTGCCGGGCCGCAGGCCGAGCGCCCGGGCCGACTTCATCGGACTGATGAAATCCGCCTGAGCCGCCCCGCGGTTGGCGACGTGGGTGTCACCAAAATAGAAGCAGTGGATCGTGAAGAAGGTGGGCGTGATGCCCCAGGCCCGGTATTTCTCGAGCTGATCGCGGCGGATGAATTGGGAGTGCACGCCCACGGTGCCGCGCGGCTTGGCGGGATCGCCCCCGGAGGCGAAGCGATGCGCCTCGAGGAGCGCGTCGATCGCGGCGTCGCCATTGCAGTGGACGAAGAGGGTGGCCCCGCCGTCGTAGACCTTTTTCACCATGTCATTGAGCACGGGCTGCGGAAACGTGAGCTCGCCCCGCCAATTCTTCTGGCCCGCCGGGCCGTCGCCGAGGTAGGGCGTGGTGAAGGCGGCGGTGCGGCCCTGCGGCGAGCCATCCATCAACGCCTTGACCCCGCCGATTCGCAAGCGGTTTTTGTAGTCGGGCTCGTTCTTCGGTGGCATGCCGCCGAAGACGTCGTCGAGTTCAGTGATGAACGGCAGGGCGATCAGGTCGAGCTTCAAGCCGCCCCGGTCGGCAAGGACGCGGAGCAGGTCGAGCTGGTGCTTCATCGTGGCCCCCTCCTGGGCCGTCGTGATGCCCTCCCGCAGATAGAGCTCCTGGCCGGTTTCGAGCAACGCGATCGCCTCGTCGCCATCGGGACCAGGCACCTTCGAGAAGATCGGCAGGAAAGCCGTCTCGAACAGCAGACCATTCGGCTCGTTGGATTTCGGCTCGCGGCCGATCACGCCGCCGGCGGGCGTCTGCGTGGAGGCGTCGATGCCATAGATGGCGAGGGCCTTGGAGTTGAGCATCGCGCCGTGGCCCGAGACGTGCACGAGGATCACCGGGTTGTCTGGAAACGCGGCGTCGAGTTCCTGCTTCGTGGGCGGACGCTTCTCGGCGAGCAACTCGGGGTCGTAGCCGAAGCCGATCACGAACCTTCCCGGCCCGAGTTTCCGCCTCTGCTGGACCTTTTTCAGGGCGTCGATGATGTCGGCCACGCACCGGCAGGGGCCGGCGGGCGGCGCTGCGCACAGCGCCTGCGACTGCACGTCGACCACGCTCCAGAAGTGGCTGTGGCTGTCGATGAAGCCCGGCACGAGCGTGTGCCCGGCGAGATCGGTCACCGCCGTCGCCTCGCCCCGGAGCTTCATCACATCCGCCTCGGCACCGACGGCTGAAATCCTGCCGCCTTTGATCGCCACGGCCTCGGCAGCCGGATGCGCGGAATTCACGGTGACGACCGGGCCGCCGCGGATGATGCGGTCGGCCGGGCCGTCGACCGCGGCCCGGGAAATCGCACAAAGACAGCACAGGCCGCCGACGAGGACGGCTTTGCAGAGGAAGGACATGGCCGGCTCCGGTGAGTGGGACAGGGACAAGACGGAGAGACACGACGGCCGCGGTCGTTTGCGAAACGAGGGCGTTCGCGGAGACGAGACATTACCATAAGTCCTGCAGTTGCTCCGAACTCTGAATCGCGACCGGGCCCTGGACGATCGGCCCCGGTTCGGGTGCGTCCCTCCGCTGGCTCGCTCGAATGAACAGCTTCCGGATCGTGGCACGATTGTCGTGGTGCGCCGTCGTTGCAGCCGGCCCCGCCTTGGCGACGGGCGTCTTTCGAGAGTCGACCGCGGCGCCGCCGAACGTGCTCTTCATCATTGCCGACGACGCATCCTGCCACTTCGGCTGCTATGGCTGCAGCTGGGTAAAGACGCCGCACATCGACGCACTGGCCGCGCGGGGAATCGTGTTCGCAGCAGCCTATGCGCCCACGGCGAAGTGTGCCCCCTGCCGGGCGGGCCTGCTCACGGGCCGCTATCCCTGGCAGCTCGAGGAGGCCGCGAACCACTGGTGCACGTTCCCGCCGCATTTCGCCGCCTTCACCGAGGCACTGGCCGCCCACGGCGTCAGGTGCGGCAGGCAGGGGAAGGTCTGGGGACCGGGTGTCGCACTCGGAGCCGACGGCCGGCCGCGGACGTGGGGTCTCGACAACACGCCGTTTCGGAAGTTTCTGGCGACGTCTCCCGCGGACAAACCGTTCTTCTTCTGGTATGGCAGCCACAACCCCCACCGTCCCTACGACCGCGATGCCGGAGCGACCGCCGGCAAGAAGCCTGCGGACATCGACCGTGTCCCGGCCTTCTGGCCCGACGACGAGATCGTCCGCCGCGACATGCTCGACTACGCGACGGAGATCGAGGCCTTCGACAGCGAGGTCGGAGACCTGGTCGCCGCGCTGCGGGAGAGCGGCCGGCTCGAAAACACCCTCGTCGTGGTCACGTCCGATCATGGCATGCCGTTTCCTCGGATGAAGGGGCACACCTATGAACTCGCCCACCGCGTCCCGCTCGTCGCCTCGTGGCCCGCGGGCATCGTCCATCCCGGCCGCCGCTGCAACCGCCTCGTGAGCCTCGTCGATGTCGCACCGACCATGCTCGAGGCCTCGGGCGTGCCGCAGGATACCGCCGGCCTGGCGCCGATCACGGGCACGAGCCTCGTCGACGTGCTCTGCGATGAAGCGCTCCACGAGCGGCCCTTCGTCCTCGTGGGCCGCGAACGAAACGATGTTCAGTGCCGCCCGGGAACCCCGTCGGGGCTCGGCTACCCCGCCCGCGGCATCCGCCAGGGACGCTGGCTCTACGTCCACAACTTCGCCCCCGACCGCTGGCCATGCGGCGATCCGGACGTCGCGCTCGCCGACACCGACGACAGCCCGACGAAGCGACTCCTCGAACGGGCTGGGCCCGACGATCGCTTCTGGCAACTTGCCTTCGGAAAGCGACCGGCCGACGAGCTCTACGACGTGGATGCCGACCCCGACTGCATCGCGAACCTCGCGGCCCTGCCGGCGCATGCCGCCGACCTGGAACGACTGCGGGGCACCCTGATGGCCGAACTCCGCAGGCTGGAGGATCCACGTGTGGTGGGCGACGGCGACGTCTTCGACCGCTACGTCTCGCCGGCGGAGCCCAGGCCCCGTCAGCGTGCCTGGTAGACCTTGCGGCCGCCGACGTACGTCGCCCGCAGCGGGATGTTCATGATCGCATCGGCATCAACGGCGGTCGGATCGGCGTCGAGCACGACGAAGTCGGCGAGTTTACCCACCTCGATCGAACCGCGCTCTGTCTCGGTGCACGTGGCGTAGGCACCGTTGAGCGTCCATACCGTGATCGCCTGTTCGGGCGTGATCCGCTGGGCGGGTCCGTAGACTCTGCCCGCGAGGCTCTTGCGGGTGACGAGCGCCTGGATGTGCATGAGCGGATCGCATGAACTCACCCCCGGCCCGTCGCTGTGGCCGGCCCGAACGATCCCCAGGTCGATCGCCGACTTGGTGGGATGGATGTCGTCCCAGAGCCGCGGATGGTAGGCATCGAGGATGTCGCCGTGCTCCCACATGTAGGAGTGCGGCACCAGGACGAGATCCAGCGGCTTGATGCGCTCGAGCAACGCCGGCGTCATGACGCTGCAATGCTCCAGGCGGTGCCGATGGCTCTTTCGCGGCGACGTTGCCAGGATCCGCTCGAATGCCGACACGACCATGTCGATCTCCCGGTCGCCGTTGCAATGGACCCAGGCCTGCCATCCGGCGTCGTGGATCGTGAGCAACAGCCGGTTCAGTTCCTCCTGCGAACGCTGGGGAATGACGCCGTACCTGGCGTCGATGCCCACGTAGGGCTCGCTGACCCAGCCCGTGTGGGCCGACACGCTGCCGCCGTGGAAGACCTTGATCGCACCGTACCGGACACCGTGTTCATCCGCGGCCGTCGGCGGCTTTCGCGTCACGGCCTCCTGGATCGCCTTGCCGCCGAGCGCGATGCAGAGCCGCAACGGGGCGTCGTCGCTGCGCGCCAGTTCGAGCGTCCGCGCCGTGGGCAGGCTCGTGCCGGCGACGCCGACGGTCGTCACCCCGCGTGCGAGGAGACGGCGATAACCTTCCGTGTACGCCGCCCGGGTTTCGGCGGCGGGCGGATCGAATCCGATGGAGACGCCGAGCGTGGCTTTTTCCTGGAGCAGGCCGGTCAGTTCACCGCGCCGATCGCGACCGAAGCGGCCGCCGGGCGGATCGGCGACGTCGGCGGCGATTCCCGCCGTCCGCAGGGCCAGCGAATTCACCACGCGTTCGTGCCCGCTGTAGTGATGAACGATGATCGGATGCCGCTCGGAGGCGCGATCGAGATCCCAGCGGGTCGGATGCCGTCCCAGCTTCAGGTTCTCGTATCCTTCGCCCACCACCCAGGTGCCCGGGGGCGTCCGCTGCGCCTTGCGTTCGAGCGCCGCGATCAACTCGGCGACATCCTTCACGGCACGCGGCCTGCAGTCCACCGGAGCCCATGCCGACTCCTCCGCATACACCGGGACCGGATGCGCATGTGCGTCGATGAAGCCGGGCGTGACGGTCTTGCCCGCAAGATCGATGACCGTGGTCGCCGGCCCGATGAAATCCGTGACCGCGGCGTCTTCCCCGACGAAGGCGAACGTGCCGCCCCTGATGGCGAACGCACGGGCCCGGGGTGCGGCGGCGTTCACCGTGATGACCGTCGCCGAATGGACGACCAGATCGGCCGGTTCCACCGCCTGCACGATGCCGCACGCGAATGCGACGACCATGATGAACGGCAGGAGATTCGGCAGCGTCATGTTTTTCAAGAATAGGCCGGCTGACGGCAGCGCCGCAACGTGTGCGGAGGGCGACCGATCGCTACCGGGAGGGCCAGACGTCAGGCCCGGGATCGCATCACCATGGGCAGCATCTTCACCAGCGGCCAGAGCCCGGACCGCCCCCGGGCGATGGCCGCATAGACATCGACTACGCCGCGCGTCAGTGCAGTCCCACAAGGGTGCCAGGGAAGCCATGGAGGCGGCACCGACGCCAGCAGCGGACCACGGACGATCGAATTGTGCACCAGCGGCAGAAACAGCGGGTCGTGCACGAAGCCGATCCCACTGCCCGGATCGGCGAGCGTGCCACCGGGAAAACCTCCCCAGGGCACGCTGGAGAAGGCGTAGCACAGCGCCGCCCAGGTGTTGACCGCCACCGTGCCGTACTCAAGGTGTTCGACGAGCATCTCCGCCCGCTGGCGGTCGTGCGCGGACAGCGTGGCCGGGAGGGTGACGCTGCAGGACAGCGAACCCGGAAGCGAGCGCGTGAGGGCCGACGCCCGGGTGCAGAAGTCCTCCACGTCGGCCGCGTCGAGCGGGATCTCGACGGCGACCGGGGCGAACCACTCCCGCTCCAGCCAGCGCGGCTCGCGGGCGCGATCGACACCAGTGCGAAACACCAGGGGCAGCGTGCCGTCGGCCGGAGCCGCGGATTCCGTGATCTCCTGCCAGGCGGCGGCGGCCCCCGGATACCAGGCCCGGCGCACCGGCGCAGCCGCGATCCGCCGCCCGACCAGGTCGAGGAAGGCCGACCGCTGATCCCACGTCCGGCAGGTGACCACGCACTTGGTGGCGATGCAGTTGAAGGACGTGTTGTTGAGCATCGAGGCGGCCACGAGATCGGCCTGAGCGCGGAGTTCGGCGTCGGTGTAGCGGCCCGGCACGACGATCCAGGGCGTCACGCCGCCGAGTTCGCAGCTGATCGGCTTGTCGAGCATGGGCCGCCCGCCCGCCCGGTGCCCGTCCGGCCCCCACACGATCCCGTCGAAGGCCGCCCGGCCGCCGGTGAGATGGACGTGGCTGACGTGCGCTGAGGCGACCGCCTCGCGGGCCACGTCGATCCCGCCGGCTGCGAAGGCGATCATGCCGGCCTCCGCCAGGGGCGCGAGCGCCTGGCGAAACACGGGCAGGAGCGGCTCGTGGAGGGGGTGCAGCTTCACGAACGCCGCGCGACCGTGCTCGAAGACCTGGGAAACCGCGTCGGCGACGGCCAGCCCCGTGACATTGCCGGCTCCGAGGATGGCGGCCACGCCGCCGCCGCGGGGGCGTTGCCGGCACTCCTCCCGCCACACGCGCTCGAAGGCATCGAGACCGCCCGACACCGCACAGCGCACGATGGCGCTGTGGCCGGGAAACATCGCGCGGTCGGCGATCCAGCGCTCCGGAACGACCTCGACGCCGACGAGCCCTGCATCGGACGCGTCCCGGTGCAGCAGCCGCGGCGCCCGGGCCGGCTGCGGCGTGCCGTGCCGCGCGATCTCGTCGAGACTCCGGCCCGTGATCAGCAGCAGGCGCAGGCTGGCGACCGGGCCGGTGGCGAGTTCCTCGGCCCGGATTTCCGGGAGCAGCGGTCCCCCGCCTGTCTTGATCCCGACTGCGGCATCGACCCAGCGATCGGCGGCGGCGGCGATGGCGCTCGCCGTCCGCCGCGCCAGGTGCGCCCGGGCCCCGGCGTCCAGGGTGACGAACGCCGCGGCACCGGTGCGCAGAGACGCGATCGTGGCCTCGTATCGTCCGCTCATGAAAGCACCGTGGTCGGCCGGGGGATCCGGCGGGGAAGTGTACGACCGGGCCCGAGCCGGGGACACTCCGATTCATGTGCCGCATGCCGACAGAGCCCCGTCGGGCCCCCGGCCGGACGATCACTCGGGAAGGTGGAAGAATCCGATGGCCAGAATCACGTACACGCCCACCAGCAGCGCTCCTTCGAACCAGTTCGCCTTGCCGTCCATGATCAGCTCCCGCGTGATCAGGGTGGCCAGCACGATCGCCACCACCTCGAAGGCCGTGAAGGCCAGATCCATGGGCTGCCCCATGAGCCGGCCGCCGAACACGAGCAACGGCGCCACCAGGAGCACGAGTTGGATCGTGGAGCCGACCGTGGCACTGAGCACGAGCGACGGCCGCCCGCGACGGGCGAAGTGAAACCCGGAGAACACCTCGCCCAGACTGCCCGCACCCCCGAGCAGCACGAGGCCGCTGAACGTCCGCGACAGCCCCAGATGCCGGGCCGTGGGCTCGAGGGCGTGCGAGAGGACTTCCGTCACCGCCCCCAGCGCCAGCGACGCGGCGACGAGCACGGCCAGGCTCTGCAGCGGCGACGTGCCGGGGTGCTCGTCGACCAGCGACTCTCCCTCCGGCAGGCTCGTGCCCCCGCCGCCGCCCGACATCGTCACCACCACGTTGAGGCCGTACATCGCGACGAGCACGATCGCCATCTCGAACGACAAGTCGCGGGTGCCCTCCGGCGTCCCCAGGTTGAAGGCGGCCGGCACGATGAAGCACAGGGCGCAGATCATGAGCATCGCACCACTGAGGCTGAGACGGCGCGGATCGAATCTCTGCTCGCCGTGAAGGACGCCTCCGGCGATCAGCGCCACCCCCAGGCTGAGGAGCAGGTTCGCCAGGATGGCGCCGGTGAGCGACGCCTTGACGACGTCGGCGAGGCCGTTGGAGAGGGCCACGCCGCCGATGACGAGTTCCGGCAGGTTGTTGAGCGTGGAATTGAGAAGCCCGCCGGCGGTGGGCCCGAGCTTCGAGGCCAGGGCCTCGGTCGCGGACCCGATGACGCCCACCAGGGGCACGATGGCCAGCAGGCTCACGCAGAAAACGAGCGGCGGCGGTGCGTCACCCCAGGCCAGCCCCAGGGCCAGGGGCGCGGTGACCAGTGGGAGGAGCGTTTTCATGGGTGAGGCACGGCGCGGCGATCCGGGCTACGCATCCTCGACGTCGCCGGACGGGATCTCCCCGGACTCGATCGCCGCCACGAGTCGCTCGTGATCGCCCTTGACGAAGTGTGCCTCCGCCACGGCGAACACCTCGACGGCGTCGGCGAACTTCTCGCCCTCACCCAGATACGCGGCGATGGCCACGGCGTCGCCACTGCGGGCGTGGGCCCGCGCCAGGGTCCGGGCACAGAGGTCGGCATAGGTGTCGATCGTGCCGTACTTCGCGCTCTCCACGTTGAATCCGCCCTTCATGTCGTGGAGTTGCCGGGCGTAGTAGTGGCGGCCGGTGTCGGCCGTCCCGTCCATCCAGCCCAGAAACAGGTCCGAGACGGCCTGCATCAGCTTCTGGCCGCGCACGATCCGCTCCCCCTCGTGCTCGTAACGGGTGAACGATCCGATGTCGCGGACGTGCCGGGCCAGCACCGAGGGCGTCGCCTCCTTCATCTGCAGGATGATCTGGTCGTCCGCATCGCGACCCTCGAGCAGCGCCACCCAGCAGTGGGTGCCCACGCTGCCCACGCCGACCACCTTCATGGCGAAGTCGATGACCGCGTAGCGACGGGCGACGACCTGGCATTCCGGGGGCAGCGTTTCGACGTAGGCGGCGTAGTGGGTCTGGAACACCGCCCGAATGGCCTCGTCCTCGCAACGCACGAGGACCGGGGGCGTGGTCTTGAAGCGGCGCGCACCGTCCACGACCTCCGTCAGCCTCGAGATGGCGCGCTCGTGCGTCCGACGCCGGGCCCGTTCCACGGCCGCCTCGGCCTCCTTGACGGCAGCGGCCGACTCCGATTCCTCGGCCAGGGCGGCGATGTCCTCCGCCGTCATCCGTTCGTAGAGCACGTCGAGCGTCGACTTCTCGGACAACTCGGTCATCGAGGTCCGGTACACCTCGGCCACCTTGCGGGCCAGCTTCGCGGCCTTCTCGGCGTCTCCCTGGACCTGCACGCAGGACACGAACGACGTGGCCAGCCGCAGCACGTCCCATTCGAACGGCCCCGGATGCGTCTCGTCGAAGTCGTTGACGTCGAACACCAGCGAACGTTCAGGCGACCCGTAGATGCCGAAATTGCAGAGGTGGGCGTCGCCGCAGAGCTGCACGATGAGGCCGGTGCTGGGCCGCGAGGCCAGATCCGCCGCCATGATGGCCGCCGTGCCGCGCAGCGTCGCGAACGGCGTGCCGGCCATGCGTGCATGGCGGAGCGGCAGCAGGTCCGCGATGCGCTCGCGTCCCTCGGCTCGCAACACCTCGATGATGTTCGGGCGGCCGTCACGGCTGGGCGGATCGCCCAGCTGCTCGAGCGGCAGCGTCTTGGCCTGGGCCTCCCCGATGGCGATCCGATCGTCGAGCGGGCGGTGACCGTCGGTCGGCGCGGGTCCCGGATCGATGGCGGCGGGCGATGCGGGTGTTTCCGCGACGTCGGCGGCGTCCATGGCTGCTATGGCGGGGGTCGGAGATTCGGGATCGAGAACCATTATGTCGGCTGCGCGGGCGGTCTGCATCCGGCCCGCACCGCTGGGCGACGGGATCACGGATTCGGGGCGGGACGGGGCGTGGAAACGGCGATCGGCGCCGGCCCGCGTCCTTGAGCATGCCGATCGTCCGGCGGCCGGCAATGGGCTCACACGCCGCCGAAAGACCGGTCCGTCGCTTCCCACACGGTGCAGCTCGGCTCGAAACCGAGTTCCCGCCGCGCGGCACCGATGTCGAAGTAATGGTCGGTCGCCATCTCCGCGGCGAGAAATCGCGTCAGCGGCGGATCGGAAGGCAGCCGGCACGTCCACCACGCCGCTTCGGCCGCCGTCGCCAGCCAACGGGCCGCGACCGCCGGAATCCGCCGTCGCACCGGTGGCGCGCCATGCAGCGCCAACACCCTGCCGATCCACTGCCAGAGCGGGACCGGGGTGCCCTGGCTGATGAAATAGGGTCTGCCCCCGGCGGCCGGGTTGCCCTCGATCGCGGTCGCGGCCAGCACGTGCGCCGTGACGCAGTCGTCGATGAACGTCAGGTCGACGAGGTTTTTTCCGGCGCCCACCTGCACGAGCCTGCCGGCACGCGCCCGCCCGAGGATCGTGGGCACGAGATTCGTGTCGCCGGGCCCGAAGATCAGATGCGGCCGCAGGGCGACCGTGCGCAAGCCGGGGCCATGCGCTGCGAGGACCGCCCGCTCCGCCGCCGCCTTCGTCTGCGGATAGAGGGCCGAGTAGCGCCCCGGGTAGGGTTGCGACTCGTCCACGCCCCGCAGGTCGTGATCCGCCGCGATCACGCTGGGGGAGCTTGTGAACACGAGCCTGGCCACACCCGTCGTGCGGCAGGCCGCGATGACGCTGTTCGTGGCCTCGACGTTGCCGCGCACGAAGGCCTCGGGCGCCCCCCACATCTTCACGTGGGCCGCCGTGTGAAACACGCAATCCACGCCGGCGAGATGCCCGACCAGGCCGGCCGCGGCATCCGGCCGCGCCAGGTCGAGGGTCACGATCCGGATGCCCTCGGCCGCCAGCTCGGCATGGGGTCGGCGGACCAGCGCCGTGACGTCGTGCCCCAGGGCCCGCAGCCGCCTGCACAGTGCGCCGCCGACGAATCCGCCGCCGCCCGTGACCAGCGCCCTCATGCCCTGTCCGCCGGGGCCACGGCCCGACCCTCGAGCTCGATCGGCGTCTGCGCGGCGGCCCAGACGGCGAGACGGTCACGGAAAATCTTGGCGTTGTGCCGTGCGTCGACGGGGAACGACGGATGAAAGTAGAAGCGCCGGATCGACGCCGTCACGGGATCGGCGCAGGCGATTGCCCGCAACTCCTCGGCCAGCTTCCGCCGGGCGTCGCTGCCCAGTGTCCGCGATCGCGGCTCGACGACGAGGGCCGCCTGGCCTGCCACCCCCACCAGAGCCGTCCGCGTCACGCCCGGATGACGGTTGAAGACGTTCTCCACGGGCACGCTGTGGAACGTGTGTGCCGCCGTCACCACCATGTGGGCCCGACGGCCGCAGAAGTAGAGCCGGCCACTGCCATCGACATACCCCATGTCTCCCATGCGGTGCCAGACCCGGTCTCCCTCGTTGACCTTGCTGGCGGCCGTGGCTTCGGGGCGGCACAGATATTCGCGACTCACCGTCACGCCACTGACGACGATTTCCCCGATCACCCGCTCGGCGACGTCGACGAGCGTCGCCTGGCCGGCGTCGGCGATCGGGGCCACCACGCGCAGCGATACGCCCGCGATCGGCCGGCCCACCGGTGTGCCCTCCTCGCCCGTGACGGCTAGCACGGGCCGCTCCTGCCGCAGATCTGCGGCCGCCGCCACCGTGACTGGCAGCGCCTCCGTGGCCCCGTAGGGCGTGAAGCTCTCGGCCGCCGGACAGGCGGCCGCCACGAGGTCGATCGTGTCCTTGGACACCGGCGCCCCGGCCATGAACACCCGCTTCAGGTGCGGCAGCGACGTGCCCGTGCGTCGGCAGTAGTCGGCGAGCTTCGACCACAGCGTGGGAGAGCCGAACGACGTCTGGTTGCCGAGGTCGCGCATCACCCGCACCAGCTTCCGCGGATCGAGGGCCAGCGGCCGACTGGGATCGAGCGGCGGAAAGATGCTCCCCACGCCGAGCGCCGCGGTGAACAGGCTGAACACGGGCAGCAGGGGCAGATCCTGGTCGCCGCCGCGGAAGCCGAACTGCCCGCGGAACACCGCCAGTTGCTCGACGAGCATCCGGTTTGTGAACACGACGCCCTTGGGCCGGCCCGTGGCCCCCGAGGTGAAGGCCACGAGCGCGGGATCGTCGGCCTGTCGCGGCACCGGAGCCGGCGGCTCGGCGGCGGAGCGCACGAGCCGGCGGGTCGGCGTGGCACCGAGGAAGGGGAAGCGGCCGGCCACGACGCGGAAGCGCAGCGAGCGGAACAACTCGGCGGCCTTGAGCCCGAGCAGGTGCGCCCGGGGCACGCCGATGAAGCCGCTGGGCTGGGCCTCCCGCATGCAGGCCACGACCGCCTCCACGCCCATGCCCGGATCGATGAATACGGGCACCGCGCCGCGGCCCATCACGGCGTAACTCAGGGCCAGGAAGTCGACACCCGGGGTGACGAGCATGATCACGCGTTCGGCGGCCCGCAGGCCGGCTGCGGCGAGGCCGTGCTCGTAAGCGCTGATCCGCGCGGCCAGGGAGGCGAAGGTGACGGCGTCGTAGCGCGGCGTGCTGCTCCAGCGTGGGAACGAGACCTTCGTCGCTGCGGCAACCCAGGGTGCCGCCGCGGCCGCCGCCCGCAGCGCGGCATACAGTCCGCCGGCCTGACGGCTCGACTCCGCACCGGGATCGTCAGGCGAACTGCGATCGAGGTGCGCGACGGAAACGCCCGCCTCGGTGGGCCGCAGAAACCGGCGCACCTCGGCGATCACCTGCGCGGGGGCATCCTCGAGCACGAGGTGCGAGGCATCCGGAATGCGGACCACCTCGGCGCCCGGAAAGCGGTCGGCGAGCCTGCGGAGAATCCCCGGATGGAAGCAGGGATCCTTCATGCCCCAGATGATCTTCACGGGCCTGTCTGCGAGCGTCGGCAGTCGGGCCACCATGTCCTGCATCAGGCCGAAGCTGGGATGTGTCGCCGAGAAGGGGATGTCGCGCACGAATCCCCAGATCGCCCGGCGCTCGCCGCGGGTGCGGAAGGGTCGGCGATAACCCTGTTTGATCTCCTTGGGGAGGGGAACAGTGGCCCCCAGTGACGTGAGCAGCCTGATGAACCAGGTCGTGTCCTGAGTGAGCAGGCGGCCGACGACCGGGGCCGCGGCCCGACGGATCATCGCTGGCAAGAGGTCGGTTTCGGCCAGCGTGGTGTTGAGATACACCAGGCGTTCGACGTCGTCCGGCCGGCGCACCGCGAGTCCCGTGCCCAGCGGACCGCCCCAGTCGTGCATGACCAGCGAGAAGCGCTCGATCCGCAGGTGGTCGAGCAGGTCCTGGAGATGGCCGATGCGGTCGGCGGCACGGAAGGTGTGCTGCGGTTTGTCGGACAGTCCGCAGCCCAGGTGATCGGGAACGATCACCCGGAAGTCCGGCCGCAGGGCGTTGATCAGGTTGCGATACAGAAACCCCGAGGTGGGATTGCCGTGCAGGCAGACGACGACCGGGCCGCTGCCCTCGTCGACGTAGTGCATGCGGTGGCCGCCGGCGGGGCCCGACCGGCCGCCCACCGTGACGAACCGCGACTGGGAGGGGTGGAGCGCTCCGGCCATGGGCACCTCATGCGGCGAGCACGGATCGGCCCGTCGGCTACCACTCGAATCCCAGGAAGCGCGTGTTCAGCCCGCTACCGAACGCCGTCAGCAGCACGTTCTCACCCCGCTGGATGTCCTTCTCGCCGGCCCCGATCGCCAGCGCCGCCGGCAGGGCCGCGGACACCATGTTGCCGTACCGCTTGTAGATGGCGAAATCCTTGTCGAAGTCGAGACCCATCTCCTCGTAGAAGGCCTCGTTCACCTGCCGACCCACCTGGTGGCAGAACACGTGATCGACGTGCTCCCTCGACCAGCCCAGCGCGGCGGTGGCGTCGGGAAACGCCCGGCCCCCAAGTTTGGCGGCCGCGATCATCAGCTGGGCTGCATCGGAGGTCATGATGGGGGCGATCTCCTCGCCCTGCCCGACGCTGAAGTCGCCGTTGCCGATACAGAGTTCGTGGTGCTGCGACGCCGACCGGGCCACGCCGCCGATGAAGCGGTGCCCGCCCTTGGAGATGCTGTCGTGGCAGAGCACCGCGGCCACGGCCCCGCAGCCCAGCGTCAGCGTGGGGAGCATCTGCAGCATCCGGTCGCGGGTGATGCCCTGGTCGCCGAGCAGCTGCTCGCACGTCGTGTGCACGACCTTGGAGATGTTCTCTCCGGAGCAGATGATCCCCGCCTGCACGGTGCCCGCCTCGATGAGATGGGCGAGCATGATCATGCCGTCGCTGAAGCCGATGCAGGCGTTGGTGATGTCGAGCACCAGCGATTCCTCGGGAATGCCCAGGTTGTGATGCACCAGGCAGGCCGTGGCCGGCTCGAAGAAATCCCGCGACACCGAGCAGTTGATGAGGGCGCCGATCTGCGCCGGACGGAATCCGGACCGCTCCAGGGCCTCGCGGGCGGCCACCGTGGCCACGGAACTGGGCGTGACCGTCGTCGGCCACATCCCGCGCGTGCTCACGCCGCTGACCCGCTCCAGCGTGCCTGCCGGGATCCGCAGCCGCTCGTACACCGGCGCCAGCCGCTGCTCGATCTCCGCGGAGCTGAGGATCGTGGAGGGAAAGTTGAGGCCGAACGACTCTATGCGAACGTGCTCGAACCGAAACGAAATCATCAACGACTCCTCGCCATCCCGGGCGTCCGGCGCCCCCGAGGCCTGTCGCCACCGGGGCTGCCGCGCGGCGGCCATGCCCTCCGGCATGCCCGCTCCGGCCTTGATCCGAGCCACTTGTATAGTCGATCCCGCGTGTTCCCGCAGGGAGCCCCGCTTTTGCGGCCATCTCCGCCTCACCCCCCCGCGGGCAGCGCCGCGGTCCGCTCGCCGGCGCGGCGAGCCGCGTGTCACGAAGTCGGCCTCGTCCGCCGAGGCCGTGCAGTCACCAGGGCGGCATCGCTGTAGGATGGCGGCCTCCGCCCCGGTCCAGGAGGTCGCCCGCCGTGAGCGAGTCGACTGATCACCCGCCCATCCGTTCCGCCGACATCCCGCCCCCGCGCCGCGGCGGCGAAACCAGACCCTGGCCCTGGTGGGCGCCCAGATTCTGGCACGGCATGCCGCTCGGCGTGTGGACGTCGCTGGCGGGTGAACACCGCTGGCGGGCGAGCCCGAGCCGCTGGGGGCTGGTGGCGACGATCACTGCGGCCGCCGGCTTCAATTCCCTGGCCAGCCGGTTCTGCGAGGCGGCGTATGGCCGCAGGCTGCGTTCGCCGCCGTCGACACCGCCGCCGCTGTTCATCATCGGCCACTGGCGCTCGGGCACGACGCTGCTGCACGAACTGTTCATGCACGACGAGCGCTTCTGCTGCCCCAATTACTACCAGTGCTACACGCCCAGCCACTTCCTGCTCACCGAGCGGGTCCTCACCCCCGCGCTGTCGTGGATCCTGCCGGCCAAGCGGCCCATGGACGACATGGCCGCCTCCTTCGACAAGCCTCAGGAGGACGAGTTCGCCCTGATGAACCTCGGGGCCCCTTCGCCCTACCGGCGCATGGCCTTTCCGGTCACGAGCAGCCCCCATCCCCAGGCCCTCGACCTCGCGACCCTGCCCGCCGCGGAAGTGGAGCGCTGGCGGCGGACGCTGCGGCGCTTTCTCGACACGCTGGCCGTCGCCGACCCCCGGCGGCCCGTCCTCAAGAGCCCGCCGCACACGGCCCGCGTTGGGGTGCTGGCCGAGATGTTCCCCGAGTCGCGTTTCCTGCACATCGTCCGCAATCCGTTCGCGGTGTTCGCCTCGACCATGAAACTCTGGCGATCGCTCGACGCCGGGCAGGGCCTGCAGGTCGGTGGCGAGGACGGACTCGAGGCCTACGTGTTCGAGGCCTTCGAACAGATGTATGCGGCCTTCGAGCGGGATCGGGCCCTGCTGGCTCCCGAGAGGCTCCACGAGATCCATTACGAGGATCTCGTCGCCGATCCGGTCGCCGAGGTGGAAAAGGCATACGACAGGCTCGGGCTCGGCGGTTTCGAGGCCGTGCGCGAGCCGCTTCGCAAGCAGGCGGACACGATGCGGAACTACCGGGCCGGCAGCTACGGATACGACCCACGGATCGTCGCCGAGATCGCCCGTCGCTGGAAACCCTTCCTCGACCGTTATGGCTACGCCGTTCCCTGAACCGCGGTCGCTGCCGGCTGACGCTGGGCCGCACCGGGAGCGGATTCGGCTCCCGCTTTTCACCTCCTTCTGATCGCATCGCATGCATCCTGCCACGCTGCCACCCGCGCAGCTGCTCGCCCAGACCGGGGAGCGCCGCACCCGACGCTCGGGCCCCGGCGGCCAGCACCGCAACAAGGTCGAGACCGCGGTCTGCCTCGTGCACCTGCCTACCGGCGTGTCGGCCGAGGCGTCGGAACGACGCTCGCAGGCGGCGAACCGCAAGGTGGCCCTGATGAGGCTGCGGCTGAGGCTCGCCCTGCAACACCGCTCACCGGCGGCTGGTGACGGTCCTTCGGCCTTATGGCGTTCTCGGCTTCAGGGCCGCCGGATCCCGGTCGCCGCCGACCACGACGACTATCCCGCCCTCGTCGCCGAGGCCCTCGATCGGCTTCAGGGCGTCCGGTTCGACCTGGGGCGTGCGGCGGCCGCCCTGGAGGTGAGCCCCTCGCAGCTGACGACGTTGTTCCGGAAACAGCGGGCTGCCTGGACGGCGTTCAACGCGTTCCGGACCGCCGTCGGGCTGCAGCCGCTCTCCTGATCGCCCCGGAGCAGCGGCCGGCACGATCGGCATAACCCGCAGACGCGGACCCCCGCCGCTCGGCCCACGGGGCCAAAAGCCCGAACTACACTCTGAAGTGCGGGGCTTCGCCAGCCGCCGTCACGCCCGTGTCGGCCTCGCAGTGATTCCCGGACGAGCTTCGATGAACACGATGCGCCTGCTGCGACTCACGACCCTGGGGCCGATCATCGGCCTCGTCCTCCTCGCCATCCTCGGCTTCTTCAATCAGAAGGCCACCAATCGGGCGCAGACGAATCGCTTCGAGTCCTACCGCCTGGCGCACGAACTCCGCGCCAGCTCGGAGGATCTCACGCGTCTCGCCCGCACCTACGTCGTCACAGGCGACCCCGTCTACGAGGAGCGCTACTGGCGCCTGCTCGACGTCCGCAACGGCGCCGCGCCCCGGGCGGACGGCCGCACCGTCTCGCTGCGGGCGTTGATGGAGGCCCAGGGCTTCACGGCCGCGGAATTCGCCAAACTGAAGGAGGCCGAGGACAACTCCAACGCGCTGGTGCGAACGGAGACCATCGCCATGAACGCCGTGAAGGGACGCTTCGACGACGGCAAGGGCGGGTACACGCGGGTCGCCGCCGCCGACCCGAAGATGGCCCAACGCATCATGCACGACCAAAAGTATCACGACGACAAGGAAGTGATCATGCGACCGATCGGCGAGTTCGAGGAACTCCTCGACCGGCGCACCGCGGCGCTCGCGGAGACGGGCCGGCGGCGTGGCGATGCCGCGATGCTGCTGGGCATCGTGCTGGCATCGGTCGCCGCCGTCGCCACCTGGGTCAGCCTGCAGCGGCACGGCCGCACCCTGCAGGCGGCGATCGCCGAGCTCTCGTCGACCTCGGAATACGTCGCCGTCGGCGCCGGCCAGGTGGCCGCCGCCAGCCGCAGCCTCGCCGACGGGGCAACGCACCAAGTGGTGGCGCTCGAGGAGATCGCCGCAACCGGCCGGGAGGTGGGGGGCATGGCCACCGGCAACGCCCGGCGCACGCAGGAGGCCAGCGAACTGGTGTCCCAGGAGCAGCGGCAATTCCAGGAGACGACCCGGCAACTGGCCGACATGCTCCAGGCCATGGAGGAGATCGACGCGGCCAGCGACCGGATCTCACGCATCAACAAGGTGATCGACGAACTCGCCTTCCAGACCAACATCCTGGCGCTCAACGCCGCCGTCGAAGCGGCCCGTGCCGGCGAGGCGGGGCTGGGCTTCGCCGTCGTCGCCGACGAGGTTCGCAGCCTCGCCCAGCGGAGTGCCCAGGCGGCCCGGGAGACGGCGGGCCTGATCGAGGAGTCGATCGCCCGGACACGGGCCGGCCGCACGAAGGTCGATCAGGTGACGACCGCCATCCGCAGCCTGGCCGGCCAGTCCGCCGAGGTGCAGACCCTCGTGGAGGACGTCCGCCTCGGCAGCCGCGATCAACACCAGGCCATCGAGCGGATTCGCGCGGCCATCGGCCGCATCGAGCAGGTGTCGAAGCAGGCGGCCGCGAGTGCCACGGAAGGATCGGCCGCGGCCGAGGAACTCACCGCCCAGTCCGGCGCGCTCGGCGACGTCGTGGCGACGCTCGCGACGATGGTCGAAGCAGCCCGCCGCCCCTCGGCCGGGCGCTGATCTGGCGGTCATGTCGTGGGCGGCTCAGTGCTGCCGGCCCGGATCATCCGCCGTCGCATCGCTGCGGAGCTGCAGGAGCGCGTTCGAGGCCGCGCGCTGCTCCGCCTCCTTCTTGTTGCGGCCCCAGGCAGGGGCGTAGCGGCGGCTGCCGATCTGCGCCGAAACGTGAAAGTTCTTGCTGTGATCCGGCCCGCTCTCCTCGATCACCTCGTAGGTGGGCGTGAGCCCGAAGTCTCGCTGGGCCCACTGCTGGAGGAGCGACTTGTGATTCGAGCCCTGGGCGCCCGAGGCCACCTGTTCGATTTCAGGCTCCAGCATCCGGGCCACGAGCGGCCGCACCGCATCCATGCCGCCATCCAGGTAGATCGCCGCCACCAGCGACTCGAACAGGTCGGAGAGCACCGACGCCGGCACCGGGCGGTTGACCGCCAGCCCCTTGCCCACGATGAGAAAATCGACGAGCCGCAGCTGCTCGCTGATGCGGCTGCACGTCTCGCGGCTCACGACCACCGACTTGATCCTCGTCAGATCCCCTTCCAAGGAGTCGGGAAACGCCCTGTACAGGGTCTCGCAGACGAGAAATCCGAGGATGGAGTCCCCCAGGAATTCGAGCCGCTCGTTCGACGCCAGCCGGTGCTGGGCGCCGGACGCGTGCGTGAGCGCCGCCACCAGGAGCCCGGGGTCCCGAAACTCGTACCCGATCCGGCGCTGGCACTCGGCCACGTCCACCGCGGGGGCTGACGGAGGCACTCCGTCCTGCGGAGCCGCTGCATCCTGTGCCGTCTGCCGAACCATGCGGCGAACCCCTTTTCTTCGAGAAAAATACGCTTTTTCCCCGGGACATGTCAACGCTGCGGTGTTCCCCGCGCCCGCCCGCGAACCACCGTGCGGTCGACTGCGTACCATGATCGACGTCGCGTCGCAGCCCCCTCCCGGACCAATCGGTCCGGGTGGACCCGTTTGGGGCGGACCCGGCCGGAAGCCCGATTCGAAAGACCTCGAAACAGGTGACCCATGACGAAGACCCACGCTCGCTCCGATTCCTCCTCCAACCATTCTCGGCGGCTATCCGCCCCCCGCCACCTCTGCGTGCTCTGCACGGCCAGCGCCCTGGCCCTGGCAGCCGCCGTGTCCGTGGTGCGCGGCGACGATCCCCAGGCGGCCGTAGCCCATGCCAACGCCCTCTCGGCCGCCTTCCGCCACGCCGCCGAAGTCGCCACGCCGAGCGTCGTCGTCGTCCGTTCCCAGTCGAAGCCCAAGGGCCGGCAGGGCCGCAACCAGCGGGGTCGCGGCGATAATCCGCTCAAGGGCACGCCCTTCGAGGACATGTTTCCCGACGGCCTCCCGGAAGGCTTCGAATTCCGT
>Ga0129333_10001764_pt1 | contig 19878 bp, 31 predicted proteins | sample CPB6_08_DNA_FD_94474 | JGI IMG/M metagenome (GOLD analysis project Ga0129333, IMG submission 94474) | Freshwater to marine salinity gradient microbial communities from Chesapeake Bay, USA - CPBay_Sum_0.6_0.8_DNA | ecosystem: Environmental > Aquatic > Marine > Coastal | place: USA: Chesapeake... | reverse complement strand
GATGACAGTATTAACGTGTTCTCCGACGTTAGGGTTTCAAATCTAGGAACAACACTTTTTACTAACACGAACGTCAGCGCATCGGTAGGTACAAAGTTGGCTTATGCCATTTTTCCGTACTTCCGTTCGGTGTTGTTCATGAATGATTATGGTGTCTATGCGCTTGTTGGCTCTACGACGTCGAAGATTTCTGACCCTTTGGACGGCATATTTACCGATATTGATTTTCTTACTAGCAATGTTACTTCTGGTCAGGTACTGCTAAACAACATTCTGTGTGCGGCCTTTAATTTTAAGTACACGGGAGGCTTGGGTGTATCAAGTGCAGATAGATACATACAAGCAATTTTCTTTGAGAAGAAATGGTTTTTTACAAGTGCAACAAACGACCTGAAGCACATTGTCTCTGTGCCGGTAGACGGAAGGATTACGCTGTACGGAACAAATGGCAACTCTTGCATCAGGCTGTACGCCAACACGACGGCAGACATCAGCAGCTATGTTCAGACTTCTCTGAACCCGATGAAAGACCCGATTCGTACAAAGCAAGCACTAAAGATTGGCATTGAGGCAACGCTTACCAATGCTTCAACTATTTCTGTGACCGTTGATTCTGAACAAGGTCAAAGTCCTGTGGTGGCGCTTGGTCAAGAAATAACTTGGATTAACAATTTTTCTATTGTGATTCCTTGGGTCAACAACAGTTCTGCCGAAATTGGTTGGTTTGCGAGTTCCTCTGGTTACACGCTGTATAAGACCGACGCAAAGCAGTATGGCAAATATCTTGGGATGACCGTTACGTCAGCCAATCCCGGCATCGTTTATAACGGTTTTGAGTATGAACATGAATTGAGAGTGAGGTTCTAAATGCCAGTACCTAATACATTTGCTACGGCAACAACTGCTATCCCGTTGTCGCAGCTAGACCAAAACTTTGCCACTACGATAAATATTGGCAATTCAGCCATTCAGCTTGGCAATACTGTCACGCAACTGAGCAATTTGACGGTATCCAATGTCACAGTAGCCAATGCGGTTGTGGATAGCGTCAACATAACTGGTTACATGGGCATTCCGCAGAATAGCCAAAATGGTAACTACAACATTGTGTTGGGTGATGCGGGTAAACACATTTATCACCCTACGGGTCAGGCTATTGCGACTTATACGATTCCGGCTAACTCGAATGTCGGATTTACGACAGGTACAGCCATTACGATTGTGAATGGTTCAGCAAACAACGTAACGGTTGCGATTACAACTGACACCATGTATTTGTCATCAAACGGTGCAACTGGTAGCCGGACAATATCGCAATGGGGTGTGGCGACGGCTGTTAAGGTGACATCGAATGTGTGGGTCATTTCAGGGTCGAATATCACATGACAGGCATAATTCAAGCATTGTTGATGGGTAGGGTCGCCGCTGGCGGCACATTTTCTGTTGTCCAAACTTTTACCGCACCTGGCACTTGGACTTGTCCTACCGGCGTGACCGAAGTTGAGTACCTAGTAGTTGCTGGTGGAGGCGGTGCTGGAAGTTATGGTGGTGGTGGGGCTGGTGGATTCAGAACAGGTACAGGCTTATCTGTAACTGCTGGAACCGATTACACCGTTACTGTTGGCGCTGGTGGTGCATCAAGTTTAGCGGGTCTTGCTGGTTCCGATTCGGTTTTTTCAACTATTACTTCTACGGGTGGTGGTAGAGGTGGTCATGGTGATGGAACAAAAACGGGCGGCGATGGCGGCTCTGGTGGCGGCGGTGCTTGGGGTAGCGCTGCTGGCGGCAATGGCAATACACCATTTACCACTCCATCTCAAGGTAACAATGGTGGAACAGGAGGGCCGGGTTCTCCTCAATTTACTGGCGCTGGCGGTGGCGGTGCAAGTGCCGCTGGTCAAAATGGTCAGACAGAAGTGGGCGGTAATGGAGGCGCAGGAACCGCATCTTCAATTACAGGGGTATCAGTAACTTATGCTGGCGGAGGTGGGGGTGGTCACTTTGCTGGTTCTGGTACTACATCTAGCGGCGGTGCTGGTGGCGGTGGGGCAGGAGGTAAAAATAGTGCCGGTACTGCTGGAACGGCAAACACAGGAGGCGGCGGCGGCGGTTATGGGAATGGAACACAGGCTGGTGCAGCAGGTGGCTCCGGTATCGTCATCCTCAAGTACAACGTCGCATCACAGACTGTATTCACCTTCAAGTCATCGACCAAGTGGAAATGCCCAACAGGCGTGACCAGCGTGGATTATTTGGTCGTGGCTGGTGGTGGCGGTGGTGGTGTTGGGAACACTATAAATACGGGCGGTGGAGGCGGTGGTGGGGCTGGTGGTTTTAGAACTGGTACTGCGCTTTCGGTAACAGCGGGAACCGAATACACCATAACAGTTGGTGCTGGTGGTGCAGGAACTTCTACTTTTGGTGGCGGTAGTCAAGCATCTTCTGGGGGTGATTCATCAATTGCTGGCGCACCCATAACTGAAAGCCCAAGCGGTGCTGGTACTAATACTTTGAAAGCCTACGGTGGTGGTGGCGGCGGTTCTGGTGGCAACCCTACCGGAGCAGCCGGACTTAATGGTGGCTCTGGTGGCGGCGGTGGTGCAGGCGCGGCAGGGGCTGGCGGTACTGGCGGTACGGGCAATACGCCAAACACAACACCATCACAAGGTAGTAACGGTGGAACCGCAGGGTCTTCTGCAAATGGTGGTGGAGGTGGCGGAGGCGCAAGTCAAGTGGGCGGCGGCGGAGGGGCTCAAGTAGCTGGCCCCGGAGGAAACGGTACTGCTTCATCAATTAGCGGCTCATCTGTGACTTATGCTGGCGGTGGTGGTGGCTCTGGTAATCCCGGAGGGACGGGTGGTACTGGCGGTGGTGGTAATGGGGCTAGTTCTCCGGGGCCGGTCGCTGGTAGCAATGGAACCACCAATCTTGGTGGTGGCGGTGGTGGGGGAATTACAGGAACTCCAGCATCGTCCGGCGGGTCTGGCGGTTCCGGTATCGTGATAATCAAAATCAACCAATAACTATGGAAACTAAAGTCTATCGATTCTTGGGCATCGACACAGCAATGCACTTGCTACGTCCGGGTGCAAAGTGGGAAATCTCAAATAACGTCTTTACCCGTTGGGATGACCCAAGACCTTGCCCATCCATTGAAGAAGTGTATTGGGTGATGGACAAGATTAAGGAGTTCGAGGAAAGCATCCCGACCATCTGGCTACCAGAGCAACTAGAGGAAATGGGTGTGCGTATCAAAGAGATTGAGGAAGCCATCGGATGAATATGCACCACCTTTTCCCAACGCCTGTGGGGATGTTTGACCTAGACCGTCCACTAACGGATGAGGAATTGCTGTTCGTGCGTGGTCAAGAAACCAGACCGAACGAAGGCAACACGACCAGCAAGAATAACTTTGTGCTGCGTGACCCTGTAATGACTTCTCTGCGTGGTTGGGTTGAGGACTGCGTGGCTGAATACTTCAAGGCTACCAGCAATCCTAAACATGACGTTCATCTGCGGATTACGCAAAGCTGGTTTAATTATTCAGAGCAAGGGCAATGGCATCACAAACACTCGCATCCAAATTCGTTTGTGTCCGGCGTGTTTTATTTAAATACTAACCCTGATGACAAGATTTTCTTCTATCGCTCTGGCTGGCAGCAAATTAAGTTCCCACCGGAAGAATGGAACTTGTACAACTCCGAGTCGTGGTGGTTTGAGGCTGTCACAGGTCGTTTGATTTTGTTCCCATCGTCGCTTGAGCATAACGTGCCGACTGTGACGGGTGACAATGTGAGGATAAGTATGTCGTTCAACACATTCCCTGTTGGCGTGGTGGGCGATGAGATGCAACTAACTGGTTTGAAATTGGAGGCTTAAATGGCGCACTTCGCTGAACTCGACGCAAACAACGTAGTGTTGCGCGTCATTGTGGTGGACAACAAGGACACGGCTGATGCCAACGGTGTCGAGAAAGAATACATCGGCGCTGCGTTTTGTGAGCGTTTGTTTGGCGGCACATGGAAGCAAACCAGTTACAACGGCAATATGCGGAAACATTATGCAGGCATTGGTTATACCTATCGTTCTGATATTGATGCGTTTGTGCCACCACAGCCTTATCCATCATGGGCGCTAGACGATAACGCTAATTGGCAACCACCTGTAGCGATGCCAACTGACGGCGGCAGATACTCATGGAATGAGGCTAACAAAGCATGGGAGGCTCAAGATGGGGCTTAATGCTTTTCAGAAGATGGGCAACACGGTGACGTTTATTGCGGACACCACAGCCCCAACACCGGTTCAGGCTTTTTCAGGAACCAACAACGGAAACCAGTACCGTGTCATTAACACCGGCACGGAATTGGTATTTATGGGTTACGGAATGACGGCAGCAGAGGCGACGAACAATGCAGCGATTGTGAGCAGCTCTGGCCCTGCGTTTCCGATTTTGCCGAACACCGATGAGATTTTGACGTTTGTGCCGAACGCTTACTTTACCGGAACAACGTCGAGTGGCGTGGCGACGATATACATTACTCCGGGCGACGGTCTATAAGGAGCAATCATGCTAAAGGTAGCTGGCGGTGTAGGGGGTGGAGGTAATGCGTCAGGGACAGTAACCCAAGTCAATACGGGTACTGGACTGACCGGTGGCCCGATTACGACCAGCGGGACTATTCGCCTTGCAAATACAACAGTTACATCAGGTTCTTATGGCGACGCAGCCAACGTAGCCACGTTTACGGTTAACCAGCAAGGGCAACTGACAGCCGCAGGAAATGTGGCTATCAATATTGCGGTGGCTAATGTTGCGGGGGCTGTTCCCAACACGGTCAACGTCCTATCTGCCGGTTTATTGACAGGTGGCGGCGCTTTGACAGGCAATGTGACGGTTTCCCTGACAAACGTACCAATTGCCAATGTGACGGGTGGTGTTGCAAATACGGTCAGCGTCTTGGCTGGCACAGGCTTGTCTGGTGGTGGCAACCTGTCTAGCAACGTAACGCTGGCTCTAGCAAATACAGCGGTTGCGGCTGGAAATTACGGCACAGCGGCTTCTGTTGGGCAGTTTACGGTTGACGCGCAAGGCAGACTGACAAGTGCTGCCAATGTAGCGATTGACATAGCGGTTGCCAACGTGTCGGGGGCTGTCGTAAATACGACAACCATTACGGCTGGTACAGGTTTAACAGGTGGCGGGAATCTGGCAAGTAATGTCACGATTAGTCTTGCCAATACGACAGCAAATGCGGGAACCTACGGTAGCAATACGCAGGTAGCGCAAATTACGGTGGACGCGCAGGGACGAATTACTGCGGTATCGAATGTAACAATTACAGGTGGTGGTGGCGGCGGTAACGTCAGCGCGAATACGGCATACGCCTACGCTTGGTTTATCAGTTAAGAGGACAACATGAATCTCATACTCGACGCAACCACAAAATCGATTGTTGCCACCATGTCAGGGTCGGCAGCGACAACAAACCCTGATTTTACTGCTGCTTACGGCGACAACAACGGCACAAACTTTACAGAGGGCGCTAATGACGGCGCACTCAACGGAACAAACGAAGTAACGCTTGTTGCGGCTCCAGCGGCCTCTACGCGACGCACTATCAAGTCGATTACTGTTGAGAACAAGGATACGGCTGCGGTTACGGTAACTATCAGCTACAACAACAACGGTACGTTACGAACACTTTACAAAGTGACATTAAATGTCGGTGACACTTGGACAACCGACGGCACGTTTGACACTTTTGGTTCGATGAAGCAGACCGGTTACGGCACGATGTCGCAGCAAAATGCGAATAACGTGACTATTACTGGCGGCACTATCAATAGCGTCACGATTAACGCTGCAACATTAAGCAATGCCAACATAAGTGCAACTACGTCAGCCAATGCGACGTTTGCGACCTCTAGTTTGCCGCTTGTGCCGGAGGGTTACATCACAATTAGCATTAACGGTACTAACAAGAAGATTCCTTACTACGGAGTGTAAATTGGAAGGCCAAATGTTATTTAACTTAGTGGTTGGCGTAGCAGCTTTCTTCGGAGGCTGGACGTTAAACAACATTACTCGGATGTTGAATCGCATTGACGATGACATTCGTGAGTTGCCGCACGTTTATTTGAGCAAAGATGATTACAAGAACGACATCAACGAAATCAAAGGGATGTTGGGTAAGATTTTTGACAAATTAGAAAGTAAGGCAGACAAATAATGAACATGAACACGCTTTCAATGGTTGAGTTCGGTGATAACGACTCATTGAGCGAGTTTTTGTTCGAAAACGGGATGCAACACCGGCTATTTCAGCAGGTTTTGATGGATTCCAACTTTGTAGTGCCGATTTACCCCCTTATAGACGCTGAAATAAGCAACCTAGATGATTGGTTACAGGCCCATCAGGTCGAGCATCAGGCGTTTGCTGGACTGTTAGATTTGAACAATCCGTTCAATTTGTTAGACGTTGATTTCAACAATGAATCGGATTTTTACGATTGGTTAGCCAGCCATTTGTACATTCATGAACAAATCGTGGCTTCTTTAGGACTATGAAAATGGTTTCCCCGTCCCAAAAAAAATCTGATTTTTCACAACAGCAAACTCAAGCGTCGTTGCAGGGGTTGCAGCAGGACTTAAACCCGATGTCAAACCCGAAGGTTGCGGAAGCAAAGCGGGTTGCGATGCAGATGATGGAAGAAACGGGGATGTCAGCGCAGGAGATAAAAGAATTAGGTAACGCAGCAGAGTTAGCGATTTACAACAAAAATTTGTACCCAATGTTTTTGCAAAAGGTTCGAGAGCTAGGCCAAGAGGATGACAGAGTATTTGGCCCCACTATCAATTATGGCGTTCTTGCTACGTTAGCGACTATCGCCAAGTTAGTGTGAAGGCAGAACAGTTATGGGATTAAAAAAACTGTTAAGAAAAGCTGGTGACTTTGTTGTTAATAACGCACCTGTTATTGCTGCGGTAGTTACTATTGTTGCCCCCGGTATTGGCACAGCTATCGGAAATGCAATATTGCCAGCGGCTGCGGCTAATACTGCTGCGGCTGCTGCTGCGGGGGCGGCGGCAATTAGTTCAGGATTAACTGCGTTAAATCCGAATGCTACTGGTTCAGACATTTTGAAAGCAGGTGCTGCGGCTGGTGCTGGCACTTACGTTGGTAGTGCAGTCGGCCCCCAAGTAAGTAGTGCGGTTGGGGGAACGGCAGGACGGGTTGCTGGTGCTGCGGCTGGTGGCGGTGCGGGTTCAGCGACAGGCGCTTTAGTTCAAGGCGCTCCACCAGATGAGGCGTTGAAAGCTGGTCTAAGGGGTGCAGCAACTGCTGGTTTGACTCAAACGGGTATTGAAGGTGTGAGAGGGATGTCAGCACAAGGCCCACAGCAAGCCGGTGAAGCGCGGTTGCGGGTTCCAGCGCAAGGACAGTATCAAAGAGGTCAACCGCTTGCCAACACACCAACCGAAGTTGGTTTTACTAATCGTGTACCTACTGGTGGCGGCGAGGGCTTGGTATCGCCAATAGGTGCTTTATATAGTTCGCCATTTTCGACTTCTGGTGCAATGAGAGCAACAGAAAGCGGTGGCGTTCAACCTGCTTATCAAACTGGTGAGAGTTTAATTACGCCATCAGGAATGCAAACAGGGTCATCCGTGTACAGAGATAGACCTGATTTTGTGCCGCCAGCACTAACAAGGCGAGAAGAAGAAACTTTAAGAGAGTCTTTGGGTGAGGCTTTTGGTTACTTGTTTAGAGGCCAGCCGCAGACCCCAACAGAGTCTCCGACACAACTTGGTGCGACAAGACGTTTAGGAGCGCCGCTAACACAGGCTTCTCCCGGTTCACAGGCATTAGCGCAAGCGTTACGGATTGGCGATGCTGGTGCGCCGGTATTTGGTGGCGAAAGAGAAGAAGGAAGAAGGTCAGGGTGGAACGTAGAGTCGCTCCGCTATATGGGTAATTCGGAGGCTTAAATGGCAAAGCAAATTGCAAAACTGTTAAAGGCAAGCATTCAGGAAACTAGCGACCTGAAAGAGATAGCGAAGATGCTATCTAAAAAAGGTCGTGGTGGTGACACGATGCTTGCACACATTACGCCAAAAGAAGCCGCGCTTCTGAAAGAATCCGGCGGCGCTGGCACAGTCAACCCTGATACTGGCTTGCTAGAGTTCTATGACGGTTTCAATATTAGTGACTATGCTGATTTTGATGCGCCTGATATTAGAACGGGTGGCTATAGAACTAGAGCGCAACCAGAACTTAGCTATGGTTTTAATGCGCCAGAAACTTACGAATACAGCGACCCAACGCAACAAAAAGCAATAGACCAATACAGAGGAAGCGCAACACCTTATCCAGCAGTTTCTCCATTTGCTGACGATGACGATAGGTTTGCCGGTCAAGCTATTGCTGAAACAGAATTCCCAAGCGGCATGGGCGCTAGGAGAGATTTGTATGCAGCACAAGGAACGCCGCAAGGCTACACCCCAACTCCTTTAGTTTACCCCGGCACTAATCCTTATGAAGATGTCCAAATGCCAACTCCACCTAGCTTGGTGGATAAAGCGTTAATCGGGCCAGCTAAGAGTGCTTTTGAGTATTTGAAAGAAAACGTCACTCCTTCTGAAGCCTTGAGGCTTGGAACGGCGGCATTCGGTGCTGTACAGGGTAGACGCGCTATGCAAGAGGCGCAGCGTCAGCGTGAGCAGTCTGTTGCAGAGCAAAAAGCGTTGGGCGACCCATACAAGAAGATGGGTTCAGAGTTGCAGCGTCAAGCACAAGCCGGTGAAATGACTCCGCAGTCTGCACAGGCTTTCCAAGCCCTTCGCGCACAGTTAGCGCAGGGTGTTGAGACTAGAGGTGGTGTCGGTGCAGCGCAAGCACAGGCTCAACTAGAGATGTTCCGCAATAACTTGTTGCAAAACCAGTTTAACTACGGCTTACAGGTGTCGCAGATTGGCGACCAAATTGCATTGGGCGCTATCAGAACGGGTATGCAGCTTGATAGACAGTTGCTTGAAGCAAATCAAAACTTCTACACTAATCTTGCTCAATTCGCTTCAGGCGGCGTACCCGGAACTCAACAAGTTAGGAGAGTCTAATGGCTGAAGAAACAAAAGCTCTGACGACTAGACCGAAGGCGTTTACTTTGCCAGCAGCGCCTGACTTGGCTGGATTCAAAACGGAGTTAGGGCCGATTCCTAAAGTTGCTGATTATCAAAAAGTTGCTGAAGAATTAAAAACATCAAAAGAAGTTGGCGGAGAGCAATTGCGTAAGCTCGAAAGATTGGAAAGCGCCGAGCAAGATATTGGTGCTGCACAGTTGGCAACGCAACAGTTTAAAGCTGATACTGACGCTGCTATAGCGCGTCAGACCAGAGAGGGAGCGCAAGACATTGAGGCTGGCTTAGACCTGATTCGTCAGAAGTTCCCGCATCCACAGTTTCATCCTACGCAAGAGAACGTGCAGAGCATGGCAACCCTGTTTAGCCTGATTGGGTTGGTCGGAACGGGCATGGGCGGTGGCGGCAAGATGTCTGCAATGAACGCCTTGGTCAGCATGAATGGGATGTTGAAGGGCTGGCAACAAGGTCGTAAAGATTTGTGGGAACGCGAGAAGGTTGAGTTTGACAAGAACATGGCTAGAGTGAAAGCCATTCTTGATGATGCTTACAAAGATGCAGACCGTGCTTACAAGACACTTGCTTACAACCGCGAGGAAGCACAAGCGTTGGCAGGTCAGTCGGCTGCAAAGTTGGGCGGTCAGGTTGGTAAGCAGATTCTTGAGAAACAAGGTCTTGAAAGGTACGTTGGATTTTTAGACGGCTTGAAAAAAGATTTTCAAAACGCAGAAGAACGAGCATCTGCTGAAAGAATTCAACAAGCAAGAAATGACGCTGCTGACAAAAGACAATTAGCTCAATTTGCTCAACAAGATAAATTGGCTAGAGACAGAGAGGCGGCTGCTGAAAGGCGCCTTCGCAGAGATATGGACCATAGAGAGCGTTTGGCTGCAATTAAAGCATCCCAACCAAGGGGTCAGGGAAGCGCAGCAAACACTCGGTACGCTTTCAATATGGCTGAAGCGTTTAGCCAAGCGGCGCAAGATTTGGTCAACATTACAAATATGCCAAGAGATACCGTCATGGGTAACTTTGCAGAGTTGGCAGGTAAATCTGGTGATTCTCTAAAGCAAGGCTTAACAGCGGCATTAGGTAGAAAGATTACTAGCCAAGATGAACGTATGTTTGCTCAATTAGTAGCCGGTCTTGACCAAAACATGGCTAGAACTTTGGGTGGCGGTTACGCAAACTCTGGCGCTAAACACGCGATTGAAGCGTACAAACAACAATTACCAAGAGCTGGTGATTCTGCTGCGACCTCAGCTTTATTCTTGGCCCGATTCAAACAAGAACTTGGTATTTTTGCCGATGTGTTTGAGGCGCATCCGGGTTCTTCTGACAAGATGGCTGGCAAAGTTAACAATTACATGAATGCTGTTAACAAGGCTATTCCATACAATGTGAACGATGTTTTGGATGCAACCAGAGGTTCTAGACAAACCATCAATAAACAATTTGAAGAATTGGCGACTCCTAGAGGCGACATAAATTTACCAGTTGATTCTGGTAATGCAGCTTCAACGCCATCGGCGGGTCGCGCAACTCTAAGAGGTAGAGCGATTGTGGTGCGCGGCAACAAATGGGTATTTGAAGATGATGGGACGGAGGCTAAATAATGGCTGAACCACTTCCACCATTGCCAGCGGGGGCGGTTATGGATATGCCGCCCTTGCCTGAAGGCGCAACAATGGATGCGCCACCTTTGCCGTCTGGCGCAACCCGTGATAAAGCGCCAAGGTTAGATTTAAAAGAAGAACCAAAAGATGATTTTTTTGGTCGAGCAAAAAAGGTTGCAGCGGAAACAGGTATGGGTGCAGCGGTTGGTGCGGCAGCGCCAGAATTGTTTACGCTTGCAGGTGGTGCTGCGGCTGCTTTTCCATTAACGGCTCCAGCAGCCCCGTTTTTGTTTTCTACTGGTCAAGCTATGCGGGGTCAACGCTTGGCTCAAGCTGGTCTTGGTGCGCTTGGTGGATTTGGTAGCGGGGCAGCAGGAGAAACAGCGGAAGCTATGGGTGCTTCTCCGGCAACTGTAGAGGCCATCAGATTTGGTGGGGCAATCGTTGTTCCAGAGTTTGCTAACGCCGCTACCTTTGCAATCAGAAAAGGATTCCAAGGTTTATTGGGACTAAACACCGCTGGTGCTGTTAGCGCTGTTGCCAAAGATTTAGGCGTTGATGAGGCAAAACTTACGCCAAGTCAAAGAGCGTTTATCGAAAAACAAATTAGTGACATTCGCGGCAAAACAAAAGCTGGCGTTCCCCAAGAGAAGATTTTTGCTGATTTGAGCGCAGAAGCAGAACGGGTTGCTGCTGAAGCGGCTCAACGCGCTGGTGGCGTAGAACGCGCTGGAACGGCTGCTGGCTTGGAGCAAAAGCGCAAAGCTATGCAAGCCGCTGGCCTTGCTGAAGATGTCGGTGCTTCTGGCAAACAACTGATTGATGAAGCCAAATCTAAGATAAGCAGAGTCGGCGACCCATCACAAGAAACATCATCTATTGGCAACACCATTAGAGAAAGAATCGTAAACCGGTTTAGCGCAGAGTCGGTTCAGCGTTCTCAAGCGTACAAGCAACAAGAAGCAATCAGGGATGCCGCAGTTGCCGAGAAAGAAAGCAAAGGCATCTTGGTTGATTCGTTGCCAGAGTACAAATCTCTAATTACTGACCTTAGAAATAAGTTGTTGATTGGTCAAACGGCTCAACAACAAAAGACAGCGCCAGTAACAGAGAGAGGTGTGTTGCAGGTTTATCAAAACATTTATGACGCGATTACGGCAAGGCGTGTTGCTACAGCTTTTGATTCAGCGGGAAAGCCAACTGCGTTCAAAACTTTTCCGACATCGTTTCAAGCGCTTGATGATGTTCGCAGAAGGTTGGGTGACGCAGCCTTTGGAAAAGAGGTTGAAGGATATTCTGCGATTGGCACAAAGTTAGCAGAAAAGTATTACGGAAAGATTAGCGAGATACAGTCCAAGTTTGCGGGTCAGGCGCAAGATGTATTGCAGCGTGATTATGAGATGGCATCTCGCTTGTTAGAAAAATACAAATCAAAGGCTGGTGAAAGAGCAACCGCGCTAGACCGGTTTGATGCCACACGTTATAAGACCGACGCACAGTCTTTGCCAAAAGATTATTTTAAAAGTGAGCAGAGCGTCAAAGATTTGATTGACCTAACTGGTGACAGAGCGTTTGTTACAACAGAGGCAAGTAACTTTGCCGCTAACCAGTTGCGTAATCTAAAAGACGCTACTGCGGTTCGTCGGTGGGCCAACTCAAACTCTGATTGGCTTAAAGCGTTGCCAGAAGTTAATGCAAAAGTTAGTTCCTATTTGAATGCTTTAGAACGTGCAGAGGGGTTTGCTGCAAGAAGCGCAAAAGTTCAGAAGGGCATTGAGCAGCGCGGCAAGATGGCGGGTGCTGAAGGCGAGGCTGTTGAAAAAGTTGCAGGGAAAGAGGCTGCAAAGATTACAAAAGAAGCCGAGAAAATGGTTGACCGTTTGATTGGTTCAAAAGAAGCGCCGTTACAAGTTAAGAACATGATTTTGTCTGGCGATAGAGAAACATGGAATGCGATTGCGCCTGTAATTAGCAAGTCAGCAAAAGGTAAGGAAACGCTGGCAGACGCAGTTAGTCAAATCATGGCTGACCGTGCTTCTACAGGCATGAGAAGCGCAGGTATTACGTTTAGAGAGAATGTTGCGCCAGCCTTGCGCCGTACTGGTTTGATGGATGAAGCAAAGATTTCTCAGTTGCAATCGCAGCTTGATGAAATAGCTAAAGTAGCTATAAATGAAGAGCAAAAGTTGAGTTTGTCTCAACGTCTATTACGCAATGCAATTACCGGTTATGCGGCTCCCGGCGTATATAGAGCTGGTTCGTCTGGTTACGATTATTTGACCGGCAAAGGCCAAGTTACTTCAATGGAACCAAGGTGACGATATGCCATTAAAGAAAGGCTATAGCCAAAAGACTATTAGCAAGAACATCCGTCGTGAGATGAAGCGCGGCAGACCGCAGAAACAGGCGGTTGCAATCGCGTTATCAGTTGCAAGAAAAGCAAAGAAGGGTAAGCGAGGCAAGCGTGGCTAAGAAAAGCAAGGGGATAAATCCTGACCTAGAGGATGCAATTTCGAGTACCTTGAAGTCGGTGATGAATGACAGCATGGCAAGCATTACCGAGAAGATGAAGGTGATTGACAGGGCTTTGAAGCTGGAGGCCATCAAGCTGAAGATGTCGGACGATGAGTGGGGTTCCGGCTTTAATCTTGATGAGGATGACGATAAGGATTAGACTTGAGATTCTTCATATTAGGGGATAACTATGGAAGCAATCCAAGTCATTACTATAGCCTTGCGCGTCATCAGCGACCGCTTGATTACGATTTTGGCACTACTGACTTCATTTGGTCTAGGGTGTTGGACGATGTGGAACCCGATGTGGGAGCGAGTATCGACCCTAGCGATATTCGTACTATTCAGTTATTTGTTAGTAAGAGTGAAAGAAAGGAATAGCGATGCGCGACCCGAAAGACCTTCAATACAAGAGTAGCGTTCCCGGCGCAGAGGAACTGAACTACAGCCAGAAGTATGCAAAGGCTGTCAGACCGCAGAAGCCTTCTGACGCAACCGAGAACAAGCAGAAGTGGCAACCCGGACAAGTGCCGATGGGTGGCTACCGTTCAATCCTCTGTTTTGAGGATGGCAACTACACCTCGAAACTTTCTAAAACGTCTGGTGGCGGCAAAAAGGTGTACTAATGGCTAATAACATTGCATTTCAGCCGATGGGAAAGACGTACAAAATTGCTGCGCCCTCGGCAAACACGGCTGTAACGATTGCCATTACCGCTGACAGCCCTTGTAATCAGTATTATTTTTCAAACCACGAAGCCGCTGGTAAAGGCGCATACGTTCGCATCAGCGAATCTAATGTCGCGGCTGTGTTGCCTGACGTTACGGGGCAATACACGATGCTGGTTCCCCCAAGCACTCGCGTTATCTTTACTGGCGTTCAATGTGGCCCGACCAAGACGGTGTATGTGTCTCTGATTGGGGAAAACAACAACGCTGAAGTGTATGTGACTCCGGGAGAAGGACTATGAGAACTTACATTCTTGAAAGAGCGAAAGAACCGTCAACATGGCGCGGCATTCTGTTATTTCTAACGGCTATGGGTGTGCCGATTGCACCAGAGTTGGCGAATAACATCGTAACAGTAGGTCTTGGTTTAGCTGGCATCGTTGGGATGGTGACGAAGGGATGATTAACAGCCGCAGCTTGAATGACTTGCTGCCACCGGTTAAACGCCGTGTTGAAGCGTTCATAGCGGCTTGTAAGGCTGATGGCATCGATTTGTTAGTAACCAGTACCTATAGAGACAATGCGAGTCAAGACGCGCTATACGCGCAAGGTAGAACAAAGCCGGGAAAGATTGTCACGAACGCAAGGGCTGGTCAAAGTTTTCATAATCATCGTTGTGCTGTTGATGTTGTGCCTATTGTGGCTGGCAAACCGAGATGGGATGTCAAAGACGAAGTTTGGCAAAAGATTGGCAGCAAAGGCAAAGCCGTGGGTCTGGAGTGGGCAGGGGATTGGAAGGGAAAGCTTAAAGAGATGGCGCATTTTCAATGGACGGGGGGATTAACTCTTGCTGATTTGCAATCTGGGAAACGACCCAATCAAACACAAGTTTGATTTCTTCAGCAGAAGCATCTCCTTTAATTGTATTTGCTCGTTTAGAAATTATTTGAATATTTCCTTTTACATATCCTTTGCTTGGGATAATTTTGTCCAAGGATGGCGAATCAAAATTGCCGCCTTGTTTGTCAGCCCAATTTAATTTGATTCCAAGAATAGGGCAAAATTCTGGAATGTAAATATCTTTGCTTGTAATATCAAAAGGAATGTTTTTTTTCTTGGCTCGTTGTTTTGCTCTTTGAATAATTGCATTAACTCTTGATGAAAAAAATTTAGAACGAATTCGGTCATATTCTCGTATTTGTTCGCCTTTTAAAAACCTTCTATTTTTATCGTATTGGCTTTTTTCTTCTTTAAATTTTTTTTGACGCGCCAAAGAAGCAGCCAATCTTTTTTCTTTGTTTTTTATGTAATATTCTCTTTGGTATTTTTTCTGCTGTTCAGTAAGAGGCATAAAATTCTTTCATTTGGAAATGAAAGTATTATATACACACTTCCAGTAGGAGGTAAACTTGTCTAGGAACGTAAATCTCTCTGTCGGCAGGGGTGAGAAACTGTCAGTCAAAGCTGGCGGCGGTCTGACTGCTAAAGGCCGAAAGAAGTACAACCGTGCTACCGGCAGCAAACTAAAAGCCCCGACTAAAGACCCAAAGAACCCGCGCCACAAGTCGTTTTGTGCGCGGTCTAAGTCTTGGAAGGGTGAGCGCGGCAAAGCAGCTAGACGTAGATGGGGATGTCGTTAATTTCAAAGGAGAGATGTCATGAAAGGTATCAGCAGAACAATCGGTTCTATGGCACGTTCCGCAGGTAACAAACTTGCAGAGGCAAGTTCACGCCAGAGCGAAGGCAAAAGCGATTCCTCAAAAGCAATCGGTCGCGTGATGAAGGATGTTGCAACCAGAGCTATGAGACCTGCCCGTCGCGGAGCGAGATAAGATGAGCGACGGACTATACGCCAACATTAACGCTAAACGTGAGCGTATTAAGCGTGGTTCAGGTGAGCGCATGAGGACACCCGGAAGCAAGGGTGCGCCGACAGACGCAGCGTTTAGGAAGTCAGCAAAGACGGCGAGAAAAGGTCGCCGTTAATCACAACTAGGGGATAAGCATGGCGCATCCAGCGCAGATGGCGTTCGTCGTTCGTCTGAAAGAAAAGTTTCCAGAATACTTTGTGCGTCAAGCCGTGCTAGAGATAGGTTCTTTGAACCTGAACGGCACAATCAGGCCGTACTTTGAGCAATGTAACTACATCGGGGTGGACGTTGGCCCCGGCCCCGGTGTTGATGTGGTTGCCAAAGGTGAAGACCTGACTTACACCGACGGCTCTTTTGATGTGGTGTGCAGTACGGAGTGCTTTGAGCATACGGCTGCATGGCCTCAAATCTTTGCCAACATGGTGAAGTTTGCGAATCACCTTGTCTTCTTTACTTGCGCTACAACCGGTCGCCCTGAACACGGAACCAGCCGCTGCAACCCGTGGGATTCGCCGCACACCGCTGGCGACTACTACGCCAATGTCACCGAGGCTGATGTGCGTGAAAAATGCGATTTGAGTGAGTTTGTGGCTTACGGCTTCGAAGTCGATGAACAAGCGCATGACCTCTACTTTTGGGGCGTTAAATCGGGCTTACCACCCCCCAAGAAAATCTAGAATTCCACATTTGAAACATCAGCGACCATATACCACTCAACGATGTAGTCTTTGAGTTCGGTAAGACCTTCGCCAGCAAGGACGCACTTGTCGTAAGGCAAAACACGCCAGAACTTGCTGACCGTCATTTCTCGGTCTTCTGTGTACCCGTTGATGATGAGTACGGTGTGGCTAGGAAGCCTTGAGAGGCTTTTTAAGAGGATTTCTTGACCCTTGCTGACCTGTTCCCCGTCCCGCTTCCATTCCGCGACCAGAAAGCTGCCTTTGCGCTCATAGACCATATCCAGATTTGACGGAACCACCTTGCCAAGCAGTCCCGTCAGTTCTGTGAAGTCGATATGTGCGGCGTAGGGGTTTCTCACGGTGCTTTTAGCAGTCTGCCCTCGAAGGCATACGTTCCGATGTGGCTTAACTCAACCCACGGTGCTGCCCACACCGAAAACCCTGCTTCTCTTGCTTTTCTGCAAAAGTAGTAATCCTCTGACAGCAGCAGCTCTGTTTCCGGCTCAATCATGGTCGCAAAGAACTCGACAATGCGCTCTCCGTTGGTCGGGTTGTTCATGTCTAGCACGTTGTTCAGGTAATTCGGCAACTGTGTCGCCATAGCCTCCATGACTTCACGCTTAATCAGCATAAAGCCGGTTCCGCCGTTCCAAATCTCGACAGGCTCATTCACCGGAACCGTCACCTCTGGCGTGTAGTCCTTTAGGTTGACGACAAACGCCCCTGTGTGGAACTTTAGTTCGCTATCAGGTACGCCAGCGTTCATAGCGTTTCTGACGGTGTGCCAGTTAATTTCTTTCTTTGGATAAATGCCGCAAATGATGTCTTTGTCGGCTGCAATCATCGGAAAGATGTCTTCTGGCCTAAACAGGATGTCGGCATCAATGAACATCAGGTGTGTGGCTTCTGACTTCAGGAAATTCGCTGACAGCAGGTTTCTGCCGCGCTGGATAAGCGACTCATTGAATAGGAAACTAAAGCTGATGTTGATTCCGTGTTGGCTGCACATGGTTTGCAGCTTCAGGCACGACTGCATGAAATAACCGAAGCATTGACCGCCGTACATGGGCGAAGCTACAAAGATATGTTTGTTCATGTTTTCCTCTGAATTAGTGGGGCTGTCGGAAACGATGCCCCGTACCGTTCCTAACTGCGCTCAAGGGCGCTCACCTTCCGACTGGCGGGGGTCTGGCAATTCTTCAATCACAACGTGCAATAGACCGCCTTTAAGTGGCTCTCCGCGAATCATCTCAAGGTGGTCTACTTGGAAATCGTCATCAAACACCCCTGCGTGTTCTAGTGCGTCTAAAACAGCCTTGATGCGGTTGTCGATGTCTGTTTTGCGCTTATCTCTTGGGCGCAAAATCATCGTGATTTTCAATTTGCTATCCCCGAATTTAGGAATGTTTTTGTCAATGATGATGTTTTGGACTTCTTCTCTGAACACCCTGCCAGCCTTCGAGAGTACGGTGCGGCCTCTGAAGTTGCGCCACATCGTATTCATCGATGGCGGGAAGGGCAGTTCAAAAGAGCTTACCAAGGCACATCACCCGCCATTTTGCGTGGTTCTCTTGGCGTAATGTCTTTCGGATACTGTGCGTCTTTCATCTTTTCGCGGTAATTCGGGTCTTTGACGCGCAGCGTGAACCATTTGCCGTACTGACCTTCGTTTTCCCACACCCCGAACTCAATGATTTCACCTTTGTGCATCATTGTGCCTTCCCAATGTGGCTTTTTATCGCCTTCTTCCTTCTTGTAGTTCTTCTTTATCTTGCCTTTGCCTTCTTCCGGCACATATTTTTGGTATTCCATTTTTGGTTCCTCAAATTTAGGTAAAAATGCCCCGATGGGCTGTATGTCATGGTGTCGCCAGTTATCCCTCAATCGCATCCTCCAAATCCCCGAAGGTATCGACCCCCTGTTTTGCCGCCATAAACGCTACCCGTGTTGGCGCATCCATTCTGTTGATGGTGGCTTCGTTTGCTTTCGCCCATTGCAGCAGCTTCTCTGCTTTGGTTTCAGCATCCATCTTCTTACTCTCATTGATGCTGGCTACCATGTTGACATACTGGTCTGTGTAGTCTTTCCAGTTTTGGCAATACGCATAGCACGACCCATCAGGGAGATATAACGGATAGTCCGTTTCCTTAACTTCGACGATTTCTGCTGCGCCCATATCCTTTGGCGCTGCTTGGACAGGCGCACTCTTGCGGGGCGCAAAGTCTTCCGTTTCTTCGTCGGTGTAGACACCCACCACGCAGCCGGGGAAAACAGTCCTAACGCCTTCAGATACGCATCTCGAACGAAGCATAGCTCTAGGGTAATTACGCCAATTATCTTTGCCGGTAAGACCGATTTTCTTTGCCATGTCAAATGTCCAAGTGACATTGACAGAACCACCAGCAGGATGAGAGAAAATGCCAGATACGCATTCATCGGTATAGGTTTCCCATTTAACTGAACCTCCGGCTTGTTGGAAACGGGCAAGAATGGCATCGGCCTTCAATGCAGGTCTGCCCTGAATAACGTGATAGTCACGCATAGCGATAGCAGGGTGCATAGCTTCTGCTTGGCAGAGCAACATGATTGCCATTGCTTCTTCAGGGTTCTTAAAACCGAACATCTTGCTTTTGGCTGCGACTTCAGCCATTTCTTTAATGTCGTTAAGTGGCACTAATGCGCTCATAATTCACCCCTTGTCTTAATCATTGCATCTGCTATTTCGTAAGCCAATTTTGCGTTTTCGTGAGCATCCCAATCTAAATCTTCACGAAAATCGTTCATTAACGCTTGTAATGCTTTGGCTGCGAAATAATCTCTTAATGTCATACCGGTTTCTTGCCTTCCGGTCTGTGGGTTATGTTGGTTAGGAAATGCGTACATAGTCACCTCACTTGAGCAAGAATCGTCTGACACCCTGCGTTTCGACCATAAACTTTTCATACAAATCTGGCATTTGTTGTTGAAAGAGTTTGGAGTCAAACTTTTTGCTTGGCTTTGTGTTTTTCCATGTCGCCAGCACACGCCCGTCAAAGGTAGTCAGTTCAGAACTCCATTGCATGTGGGATTGAATAGCAGTCAGTAACTGTTCTTCTTTTTCCTCTAGTGCTTTGATTTGTTCCTTGACGTATTTGAGAGCGTCTGCGGCCTTTTCGATGGGCTGCGGCGCAACAATGGACGTACCCCGGTCTTGAGCATAGATAATCTTTGTCTGCTCCGTTGTTTCAGGGTCAAGTGGCTGCTTGGAAGCGACAGCACCCCAAAACCGCGCCATATCCTTAATAAGCGTTTCCTTTTGGGCATCAGTAATTGTGAAATCAAACGTCTCAAAATTTTGCCCACCAAAGAGAACTGCGAGGACAATGCGTTCGACCCCGTGAACAGTTG
>Ga0129333_10001763_pt1 | contig 19883 bp, 12 predicted proteins | sample CPB6_08_DNA_FD_94474 | JGI IMG/M metagenome (GOLD analysis project Ga0129333, IMG submission 94474) | Freshwater to marine salinity gradient microbial communities from Chesapeake Bay, USA - CPBay_Sum_0.6_0.8_DNA | ecosystem: Environmental > Aquatic > Marine > Coastal | place: USA: Chesapeake... | reverse complement strand
GCTAGCCAAGTAGCCGCGTCGTGACCACCCATTCTTTTCAAGTATTTTTGCAAATACATTATTATCATCTAAATGAGAACCTTGTGATAAAAGTTCATTTACACCAATTCTCTTAGCTTCATCGATCATTGCATTATGAAGTGTTATAACACATTTATATGCTGAGAAACCTTTTTCTGAAGAAGCATAATAAATTTGCTGAAGATGATTCTTAGTTGAATGTAATGGTTTATTTTTAATGCACAAAATCCATGCAATTATTTTATTATTTTTCTTAATAACTCTTATAAATTCTTTCTTTAAATAGAATTGATATAAATTTTTTAAAGATTCATTTTTATCTACAAATGTAAAAGAGTGGTCGTTTATACTATAATAAAGATCAATACACTCTTTTAAGTCACTTAACAATGCTCTTTCTACTTTCATTTAAGTAGGTGCGATTGGCCACACAATATTAAATGGGTCTGCTTGATTGGTTATGTCACGCAATTGTTGACGATAATTAGCCCAAGCTTCTTTAGTGTTTAATGGTACATCAGGTAGTTGAGTCCAATCTGAATTTTGAAGTAAAGTATTTCGGAATTGCGAAATTAATTTCCATTGTTTTTCAGAATCAAGTATCCACGTTTTAGTATTATAATCAAAAGTATAAGATTCATTAGGCTTTGGAGGAAACATTACAGGCGTTTTAGTTGTAATGTCTACATAGTATTGAGAAGATGAAAAATCACCTTCTATAATACCCTGATGATCACCTACTTTTATATCACTTAATAAATTAGAAGATGATGTGATATTACCATCTATCTGTCCACTATCCTTATTGTATATTGTATAATTCATCTTCTAGTTCCTATTAAAACAAGTGACCTTCTTATTACGGATCCTCTTAAAGTACCAAGACCAGATATAACAGGCATTTGAACTTGCAACTTAAATGTAGCAGTACCTCCACCTGAATACTTAAAGACTTCAGACAAAACGCTGTCTCCCGTATTTCCGTAAAGAGGAAATACTTCAGTATTATTTCTTAATACTCTATAATAACCACCTTGAACATCAGTACTTGAAAAACCAGGTCTTGAAAATCTTATTGAAAATATTATTGTAATCGAATTGAATTCGCCGGTAGGATCTGGATCTTGAATAGTTAGGCTTGCAATATCTACCCAACCTTGAGTAGAATTAAAAAAGAATGTTGAGAAATCACTGAAAGATTCTACTTGAGTAACAGCTCCACCTACTATTTTTTGAGTAGTGATGGTATTACCTTGAATACTATTAGCAGATACAATGCCTGTAAAAGTTCCAGTTGCGCCTGCTATATTTGCGCCAGAAAGAGTTCCACTAAAATTGCCTGAAGCGCCAGTTATATCACCTTTAAAAACGGCTGAACCGTTATCTCCATTTAAAGTAAATGTAGCATCTCCAGCTGCATTGTATGCTACTATACCTTTAGTTGTAAATCCGATACCCTTACCACTAACTCTTACACCGTTAGCATCCCAGTTTAAATCACCCGTTGCAAATCCACCAGGACCACTTAGTACATTTCTAGCATTATTATCTAGTTTATTTGCGAGACCGTTTAGAGCATTTGTAGCGTTGGTACTAGCGGTATTAGCTGTAGATAAAGCTGTATTCGCAGTAGTATTAGCAGTATTAGCTGTAGTATTAGCAGTATTAGCTGTAGTGTTAGCTGTATCAGCTAAAGTGGCAGCATTTGTTGCATTAGTATTCGCAGTCGTCGCTGTAGCATTAGCTGCATTGGCTGTAGCAGTAGCATTTGTTGCATTAGTATTCGCAACCTCTGCTATTTTATTTAGTAATAATTGACGTTTAGTATAAAAATCTGTAAAATTCGTTCTTAATGTAGATCCTGTAATATCAGAGGTAGCTGTAAGACTTGTTAATAAAGGAGTTAAATAATCTATTAATGTAGTATATGAGTTATTATAGTTGGTATTTTCAGTCGTAATTCCGAAAGAGGTAGCTTGAGTGTTAATACTACTTTTTTCACTTACTATAGCATCAAATTGAATTTTAAGTTGCTGTTTCTCAATTGCAGTCAATTTATTATCTGAAGCAATATCATTTAGTAAATTTAAAGCAGTAAGAGCATTTGAACTAGCAGCATTAGCTGTATTATTAGCCGTGGTAGCTGTAATATTAGCTGCATTGGCTGTAGCAGTAGCATTTGTTGCGGCAGTACTTGCTGCATTAGCTGTAGTAGTGGCCGAATTTGCAGTTGTAGTGGCAGCATTAGCTGTTGCATTAGCTGTAGTAGCGTTTGAATTTGCAATTTCCGAAAGTTTATTCAAAAGAATTTGTCTTTTAGTATAAAAATCTGTAAAATTAGTTCTTAACGTAGAACCTACAATATCAGATGTAATTGTAAGATCTGTTAATAATGGTGTTAAATAATTTATTAATGTAGTGTAGGAATTGTTATAATTAGTATTTTCAGTTGTAACTCCAAAAGAAGTAGCTTGAGTATTTATATTACTTTTTTCAGCAACAATTGCATCAAACTGAATTTTTAGTTGCTGTTTTTCAACTGCAGTTAATTTATTATCTGAGGAGATATCATTTAATAAATTTAAAGCAGTAGTAGCATTTGTACTGGCAGCATTAGCTGTAGTATTAGCTGTGTTAGCCGTAGATAAAGCTGACGATGCGTTACTTACAACAGTTTCGGCTAATGTATCACCAACTAAAGTACCAGCAGGGGCGCCTTTAGTAGCGTCTTCTGGAGGTTTTGTACCAGTAATGGCAGAATAAGCAACTGAGTTTTGAGTAGCAAGTGTACCTAAACCACTAACAGCTGCAGCAGCTAAAGGTTGACTTGAATTTGCGTTAAACAATATATTACCATTTGCGTCTTTTATGCTAAGACCTTTAGAGTCTATTTTAGGAGCCGTTATCGAGTTGGCATCAAGTCTGTCAACATTAATAAAACCACTTGTTATTTTATCTGCTGATAAATTTCCAATTTTAGCATTTGCAATTGAACCATCTTTTATTCTTGCAACATCAATATAGACTACACCACTGTCTACTATAAATGGCTTTACGGTATTAGCTGTATTCCCAGGAGTAGCTATAAAAAATTTATCGGCATTAATACCAAATGTTGAATTAGCAGCGCCTGTTGCCGTATTTACAGAAGAAGCTAAAGCAAAACCAGAAACAATACCATTATTATCTACAACTAGTGAATATTCCCCTAGTGTTGTACCATCAGCACTAGCTCTGGTAGTCATTTTTTGTTGTAAACTAACACTAAGCCCATTATAATTAGATTGTAGCGTTGTTATAGATGATGAAAGAGAATTATCAGCATTTGTTCTAGCAATTACTTCATTCCTATATAGAGCATCTGCTAATGTTACTGATTTAGAACCTATAGCTATCCAATCAATTGCCCAGATTGCATATTGAGAATTATGTAAAAGTAATTGAATACCATATATAGTACTATTAACCCAATCTGAACCACCGGATGTTAAGCTAGACATGTCCCATTCAGCTACGAACCAATCGGTCATAGTCGAATTTAAAACAACATTTGGTGGTAATGAAATTATTTTTGCATAAGTGTTCATAGATGAATGAGATGCAGTTGAATATCTCATTTCACCCAAAAAAGCTATATTACTATCACCCTGAGTTCTTTTTAACCTTATTCTTATTATTGGGTAAGTACTACCGTTAAATCTTTCGGATGTTGTAAAAGTTTTATTTAAAGCTACAGTATATGTACTAAAATTATAAGCGTATACTAATAAAGTATTTGGTCCATATTGACTTGTGATAGAAAGAGAGGTATTAGAGCCAGTAAAACTCTCAGTGCTTGTATCGAAGTTATATATTAATTTATAATAAAAACCATCTCCATATTGTGTAATAGAAGGCAAGCTAGCACTCAAAGTAGTTATAGATGTAGCGTTTGCATTATCTCCAGCAATTCTTGCATTTACTTCAGTAGTTATATTGGCCTGCAAAGTAGTATCTGCTGCTTGTAAAGTACTAATATTGCTTGCAAAACCATTTGATTGTGTTGTAAGGTTAGATACTAGAGTTTCAAGACCTGTATTAGGTGCATCAATCTTGTCTATTCTAGTATTTAATGTAGTATTCAATTGGCTTGCAGTGATTTCTCCAGAAAGTGTTTCTAAAACTTTAGTAGCATCAATACCAGTAGTAGCGCTTAACCATATACTTTTATTTATAGATTCTACACCTTCACGACTTACTTCCTTTAAAAAGAAAATATAATTGGTGTTAGGATTTCCAGAAAATATATAATTATTAACATTACCTTGAACAGATGCGATTTTTACTACAGAAGCTTCCAAGACAGCAAGTTGTGCAACGGTATATCTTAAATAAACTTGGTATTTTGAAAGGTTACTTTGAAGTATTGGTCTGAAAGTTCTGTTGATATAAAAACTATTAGAATTATTGCCTAAATAAACAAAATTATTTACAGCAGCTGAATCAGCAGAAGTTACATCTCCAGTATTGTTTATATCACCTAAACGTCTAAGATTAAATAATTCCTTAAATATAGTATTTCCTGGCTCTTGATTTGTTGCAGCTTGAAGTATGCCTGTTATAATAGCATCCCAATTTTCTAGACTTTCGGATTCTATATAATAAATGTCAGTATAACCATGACCACCACCCTCAGTATAAGTTGGAATTGTCCAACTTAATTTAATAGAATTATATAGAGGTTCAATATCAAAGTTAGTTGGTGCAGGAGGCGGTAATGATGGATTTACAACAATATCAGATCTAGTTTCTTCTTTCCTAGACTGGACAACCACAGAATATTCCAGGTATTGTACTGGAGTATTATTGCCAGGTTTGTACTCAGTAACTCTTACTTTATAGTTTCTAGGAATACCTAGAAATGGCTGTATTTCTAGTATTGAGACATTGTTACCAGAAATTAATTGATTGTCTTGATACCATTGATAAGAAGGGTTTGAAAAGCCTCTAGGCACTGCAGTAAGCACTATTGCTGGAGTTGTAAAATTAGTAGTATAGGGTTCCTGAATAAACATCAAATGATTAGCAGAAATGTAAAGATCACGTTTATAATTTTGAGATATTTGTAATATACCAGTACTGACTAAATCAGATTTCTTACCAAAAGCTGTATAAGATTGAACACCGAAGGCAACGCTAGAATAGTTAAAAGCAGGTACTGAAAAATTAGTAAGATTAGTTCGACCTATTTCTTGATAAGGCCCTATTTGATTATTTTGGACTTCTGCTATGTATACTATATAGCCGGTTACCTCAGAATTTACACCGTTCCACGAAAGTTTACCAACTGTACCTTCTAATGTGGTATCTGCATTATTCAAAGATAAGTTAGTAGGAGCATCTGTATTAAAATTATAAATATTTGCAGGTAAAATTAATTGATCATCCTTTACATTCCAAGCTAACTGTGTCCAATCAAATCTAGTAGCGGTAACAGAACATGTAGCGCCATCTTCTAAGGATACTTCATCTATTCTTAAATATAAATTTTCTAAGCTAGCTCTAACACTGTCTAATCTTATATAATCACCTGGTTCCAAAAATTTATTTTTAATAATATATTTGAATTTAACGGAGATTGCGGATCTGCTAGTTCTAACTCTTTCTTCTGCTTTTGCTAATGCATGGTAATAATCAACTATACCATCCATGTTTACACTATCTTCGAGCTCAACACCATTATCTTGCTCTAAAAAATATGTATAAATAAAATTTAATTGGTTTTGAATTTCTATAGAATCATAAGCAATAGCTCTAGTAGACCAATATTCAATATTCGATGTTGTACCGTATAATCTACCGGCAACTCCTTGTAGACTCCCAGTATCATTACCGTATACTACAATTCGATATTTTGTATTTAGAACTAGCTGAATGTTAGCTAAAAAGTTTGTATTAGGAAAGGTAGCACTTAGGTTAGCAACTACAACAGGATCTAGCTCATTAGTTATATTATACAAAATTACAGTTATACTATCATCACCTGCAATTTCCAGTGTACACGAATCTGAGGCACTAGCAGCAAAAGCCCAAGACATAGGTGGGGTGTTATCTGCACCATCTGTTGCAGTACCACCCCATACTGCTAAATTATTGAGCAGTCTAGCTGTAGAGCTCCCCGTATCGTCCCAACCTGATTGTGGTTTATATAATTTGCCACCAATACCTTTAAATATTGTTCCAGAAACTTTAGGAGGCCAACTTGCTGAATCTTCTTTAAAATTTTCAGATTCATTGAAGAATTTAACAGTACAATGATTGAGTCTAGAATCAGTAGAAGGCCAATCTATTTGAATTTCTTCGGAATTTAATAAATCATCATCTGTAAGTTGTGCTGCTAAATTAAGATACTGATTTCCTAATAAAGAGCCACTTACAGTATTAATTCCAAAGTTGTCTGACGTAAATGTTGTCATTATACACCTGGATACTGCAATAATAATTTGTATTTACCTAAAGACCAAATAAGTCTTGCATCACCCATCGTGTTTAGCAAAACTTCTATATTATCTCTAATAGATTTCTCAGTGTCAATTACTACATTACATTCATATAATGGAATATTTCTAGTTGTTATATATCTAGAAGCATTAATTGGTTGCCAAATCTTACCACCAACTTTCATATTTGTTTGTACAATTTTATCACAAACTACTGATGCATTATAAAAAGATTCAAGATCTATTTCATTTAAATTTAAAGCTTTAGTGCTAATATTTAAAACAGGGTCTGATGTGTCTTCTAGTAAATAATCTAGCAGACAAAATGCAGGATTATTAGAATATTCTCTTACGCTATTAACTGTATATGTAAAATTAGGGCTAGAACCAGTCCTTGTTATTTTTCTTATTTTTCGACCTTCGATATAAAATGAAACTTCTGGTATATCGCTCGGATTGTCTCTATCGGCTTTTACGAATATATTTGCGTAAGCTAATCCTGTAAAATAAGATTTAGATCTATCTGAAAAATTTTTTAGTACATTGCTATTTGTACCACCGAAAGTGTGGCACTCAGCGTATATTGATTTAAAATCTGAATCTAAATATGAGCTACTATCATTTAAATCAAAGTCATAAAATTTATTTATAGGTCCTTGACATAATACTTGTTGCATTACTAAATATTCATTTTTGGAACCTTCTTGTGTTCCCGTTAAAGCATTACCAATAGTATTTATATTAGAATCGGTTTGAACAGTAAGTTCTTCTAAAGTACTTCTAGTTTGAGCCCATGCTCTTAACCCTCCAACTTTAGCTCTCCCATAGATTATTGGTACAGGTACTACTTCTGCTTCCGTTACAATATCAATACCTCGACGTGCTTCAGCTGCGGCTTTCATCTTAGCACGCATCTTTTTAGACTGTTTTATTTGATAGCTTACAGAGGCGGTTAAAAGTATAGCACTCACCAATGCAGCGCCTTTTAAGCCTCCTATCCAGGCTATGGTACCTACTACTGCAGTTGCAACCATTATACTCTGCCCCACTTAAATCTTAAAGTGCCAGTACCTTGTGATACTTGGTCGAACGAGGTATCATCAGATTTTATTTTTTCTTTCATAAAGGATTTGCTAGTATAAAAAGGTTTTACAGCATCTAAATTAGCTACTGGACTAGCACAAGCTAACTTATAAATAACTGCGCCAAGTTCTGAGGTATCAATTGAAAACGAACTGAAATCAATTCTACCTTTATACACTAAAAGAACTTCTTGAGAGTTTAAATTAGGTAGTTTAGTATCATAGTCTAGTAAAATTATGCCTGCTTCTACAGACATGCCAACTAAATTATTTTCCGATAAAATACCAAATTCATAATTAGGATCAGCAAATGTTATTGTATATTGTTCTCTGTCTACTTCACTAGAAATACGTGGTGGTTGTAGTTCAATTATTGGAGAATTTCCCGTGTAAGTCTTGCCATTTGTTAATGTCACATCCTTATTAAATGTAGATAGCCTTTTATGACTAGTAGCCCAAGAGTTATCAGAATAAGTTTTATATTCTATCTCAATTATATAGAAAGCTTCTACATTTTGTTTTGACAATGTATTTGATTGGAATGTTGTCAAGCTTATCATAAAGCCTCTATAAATGTCATTGTGCCCATTTCCATAAGAATACCATCATCGTAAACCATTCCTGATACAGAATCGGTGTCTACGTACACATTAATAGACATGTCTTTTATTTCTGCAAGAGCTTGTGGTTTATTACTGGCATTTCCTGGAATAGTACTGATCAAAGCCGGGTAAATAAAAATTGGAACTTCTGATGATATATTATCGCTAGTAGAATTTTGAGTCGTCATGTAGACTTTATTACTGTTAGGAAATTTGATAAAAGAGCCTTTTGAAATAAAACCTCTAAAACTAGCAGTTACATACGAATTACCCGATGTACCCATTACTAATACATTAGGTTCTTTTAAATCTAACTTTTGAATTGCTGAATAATTTTGTGGAAATCTGATTTTAATTGTTTCATGCTTACCCTTTGTCACTAATTCAACCATTAGATCTTCAGCATTAGATGATATTGGTTCAACGCCAGTTTCGATTTCCCAGCGTTGAACCGGTGAAGATGCTACAAATCTCTTTAGTGATAGGGCATCAGAAACAACAGAAGGCTTATTACTTCTTACAGTTAAAGGTACTGTAAATCTAGCTATAAGCTCATTATTGCTATTTAAGATGCCGTACATACTCAACCTCGATAATTTCTTTCTCTATTTTGCATATTAACTCCATCTGCAATTACTGGAAGCATTTTGTATATTTCTGATTTAGTTTGTCTACTTACATCGCCAGTTATATTGACATTTATAACTTGTTGATTCTTATTAGACTTAGCGGTATCAAATTTCATTGAACTTGGTGTTTGCATTAAATTTCCAGTAACTAATCCGCCGCTATTAAACTTAGGAACTTTTCCGGAGTTAATCATTTCTAACAGAGGTAAATTTTGTTTTGTAGCTGCCGCATTAATTACGAATTCGCCATCAGACAATCTAGCGAGTATAGAGTCTGAAGTTCCAGTCCCAGGCCCAGATACTTTACCACCAGTTGCAAACGCAGGATTATCTATACTAACTCTTGCAAAAATATTTCCAAGCAATGTTACAATAGCATTCATGTAGCCTAAAATAAGTTGTTGGAAAACTTGAGTTGATATTTCATTAGAAGCAAATAAACCAAAAAAGCTGGTAAAAATACCTGTTAAGGGTGCTAATAAGTTTAAAATAGAACCTAATATACCTGTAGATTCTTCACTACCGCTTGCAAAGTCAACTGCGTCAACAATACCGTTACTATTATCAGCTGCTGAAGCCATGATATTAGAACCAACACTAGCAAGATCGTCTAAAGGAACAGGTTTAAAAATATTTATTTTATTAAGTATAGTTTTGCCAATATCAAAAATGAGACCTACAAAATTATTTATTATCTTACCAAAATCATTTTTAGTTAAAAAGTCATTTAATTTATCTACTGCATTATTTACGATGTTAATCAGGCCACCTATAGCTGTTAAAACTGTATCACCAATACCGCTAAATATAGCAGCTATAGGTGCTTTAATCTTGTCTATTATATTAGAATCAAGTGATAAATCTTTTAACAGATCGCCTTTAAGTATTTTAGATGGTAAGTCAAAAATTGCTTTAAATATTTGTGATAAAAATCCTACCAAATTGTTTATTATTTTACCAAAATCATTTTGAGTTAGAAAATTATTTAAAGAATTTATTATACTATCGAGGCCTTTTCGAAGAATACCGTAAGCAAATAACAATCCGTCTTTTAAACTAGTAAAGCCTAATCTAATAATAGATATTAAATATATAAATGTATCTTTTGTAAATAATTGTGTTACTAAATAATTAAAACTCTTTAACCCATAAGTATAAATATTAGAACCTACTGTTTGTAAAGACTTCGTTATGAAACCCTCTTTACCTAAAATAGGATCAGTAAGTCCGCTTATAAACGCATTTAAAACTTTATCAGAAACGGTGGCTGCTAATCTCTTATCAAATTCAGCGGAAGTTATATCTTTTCTTAATCTTTGAATAAGTGAGGATTTAAAATCATCCGTAATAGCTTTTGAAAATTCTATACCGGCTTCTTCTGCAATTTTAGTAATGTCTTGAATAGAATTCTCGAGAGCTCTTGTAATTAATCTTCTTTGTTTATTAACGGATTCTTGAGCTTGTGCAAGATCTACATCTGAAGCGTTAGGATCTTTTAATATAGCATTTCTGTCTTTAATGGCATCTTCATAGTCTTTAATCAGGTTTTGTATTAAATTTCTATCTATCTTAGAAATTAGATTTATAGACTCTCTGTCTACGTCTACGCCCAATTGTTTTAACTTGCTGTAAAAGCCTTCGCCAAATTTCAAATTCTCTAAATCTTTTTGCGCTCTTTCAGTGCCTAATCTAATTAAATCTGCTATATTATCAGCAGCAAATTGAGGATCTATTGCGCCTACATCTGATCTTCTTTGTAAATCTTTTACAGCTTCTACTATAGCGCCATAATATTCTAATTGAGATCTGCTGAATAAACCTAAAGTATCTTTGAATTCAGAAACTGCAGGAAATACTTCAGTCATGCCTTTAATAAGTTCTGTATTAGGCTCAAATTGAACAGCAAACCTTCTCTCAGAATATCTTGCATCTAACATTTCTTTATTAATTTCTAAGCGACGTCTTTGAAGAGCTTGTAATTGTTCTGATATTTGAGCATTAAAGTCTACATTTCTACGACCTGTAACAGTAACTGTTTCTTCCTCAGATAAAGTACCTCTAACAGCCTCTAACTGAAGTAATGGATCAACTAATCCAGGATATGTTGGAGCTTCTCTTAATTCTTTTAATTTAGTTTCAATTTTTAAAGATTCGTCATAAAGATCTCTCAAACGTCTAGTAGATACTCTGGCAGCTTCTTGTTCAGTTAGATTTGTTCCAAATACTCTGTTAATTACATTAAATTGTGTATCAAAACTAGCGACAGAATCTCTAAGTTCTTTTGCTTTTCTTTTAGCTGCATCCAGTCTATCGATTAAATCCAAAAATGCATCTGTTGTGTCTACTTTTTCTAGTTCTTTTTCTAATTTTAATATTTCTAAATTGCTAGCTTTAAGTTTATTAATAAGGTCAGTACTGAGATAACTTATTTCAGTAATATCAGAAAAACCTATTTTGCCTAGACCTTCTAAAATTCTAGTACCAGATTTATATAGATTTTTTAAATACAATTCAAAAGATCTTTTTTGTAATTCTTGTTCTTTCTTTCCAAATTGTACAATATCTTCGAGAGTTACAGCAGGACCTTTTAATTTAATATTTGTCTGTAACGTATCTAGAGCTCTATCTATATTTTTAAATTCTTCAAAGTCAGATCTATCAAATTTAAATACATCTTCCAATTTAAAAGATTGACCTAAACTAGAAATATTATTAATTATTTCATTTATTCCTCTTGCAGGTGCTTTAAGCTGTTCTAAAAAAGTTTGATATCTTAAATATAAATTAGCTAAAGCAGCAGGGTCTTCCCTTTGAGCTTTATTAATTTGTTTTTGCAAACCTTCTAAAGCTTTTAAACTTCCAATAGCGGCACTAACACCTTGTTTTATAATTAAATCATTAAAGTCGATTCCAAAACTATTAGATAAATCTCTAAAATATATTAAATTAGATTCAGTAGTTGCTGATGCTGATGTGGCTACGCTTCTTTTTAATTTCTCTAATGAATCTTCAATTTCTTTCTTAGTATCTTCATAACTATCTATAGCTTGTTGGACTTCGTCAGGTATAGTACGATCTTTAAAGAAGCTGCGAATGCGTTGTATTATTGAAATTCCATCTTGACCTGGTATCTTTGATTCAAATGCACCAGGTACCTTTGTAAGTAATTCTGTTTGTCTTTGTAGTATTTTAGTACCAGCAGCATATAATCTATCAGCAACATCGTCTGAAAAACTTTCTGCAAGTTGTTTAGACATTTCTATGCCGATTTTACCAAACAATTCAGGTAATTTGAATTGTTTACGATCTAAACTTAACGCATCAGCGCCTATTTTAAAGTTTAATATTTGAGTTTTAATTTCAGTAATTCTTACAATTATTTCGTTACGTTCAGCAATATTTTTAGTGTTAGCAAGTTGTTCTGCTAATTCTTTAGCGTCTTTACCAAGTCTTTCTAAATCTTTAAAAGAAGCTTCATCAACCGCAATTAACTCATCAAAATCTACGTCGGCTTTTATTGATTTAAAATTATCTCTTATAGAACTTAATCTAGAAGTAAATTCATTTATTTGTCTTTTAGATTCATCAAATCTAATTTGTTTTTGATATTCATTAGCAAGTTGTTCTCTAAACAGTTCAAGTTGTCTTACGCGTTCATCACTTCGTGGAAGTGGTTGTGTAAATAAGCCTACTAAATTCTTTTCAGCTTTTGAAACAATTTCAAGTGCATTGAAATAACTTTGTTCTGTAATATCTATTTGTTGTTTAAGTTTTTCATCAGGAAATTTTAAATCTTTTACTTTCTTTGCAAGTGCAGCTATATTTTTATCGTCTTCGGAGACTACTCTAAATCTTGCGTTAAATCTAGTGGTTCGTTCTTTTTCTAAAGCTGCTAAATCTTCTGAAGCTAATTTCTTTTGTTCTGGCGTTCCATATCTTCGTCTTAATTCTATTACAAGTTTGTTTATATTAAAACTAAAATTTAATCCAAGTTGTCTAATTGAATTAGTAAATATTTGTGCGGGGGTTTTTGGTTCGAAATTGACCAAATCTTGAATACTTTGTGCAAAGTCTTGTGTAGGTACTCTAGATCTAGCTTCTAGTTTTGGTACAAGATTATTTAAAGCTCTTGTATTAGCACGTATTTCATCACGTGTATCATCTTGTATTACACCTAATTGTTCTTCTTGATCTCGTGCTCTGTTTATGGTATCATCAAGCCTTTTAATTGATTCGTCTAATTTTTTAGTATCTGCCTCAGACAATCTATCTCTATTTATATTTCTAAGACTATAATCAATACCTAGTTCTCTAGATCTAGCAAAATTCTCTTGTTCTTGAGAAAGGCCTGTATTGGTTTTAACAGGTTCTTTTGTAAGATTAAGTAATTTTTTTGCGAAAGCAATTAATTCTAAACCAAAAAACCAATCAATAAGAGCTATAATAGCGGTTATTATAGCCGTTTTTATAGAGAATATAACGCCAAAAATTGCAGGTATTATTCTTAAAAATACAAAATTAAAAGCAGATGCAATAGCAGGAAACAAACTCTTCCTAAACACACTTAATATAGCCGCTACTGATAAGGCAGCTTCAAGACCAGACATAACGCTGCCTGTAATATTGTAGGAAATTAATCCAGCTAATCCAGAAATTCCTGACAATATGGCTGCATTTCTAGTACCTACATTTGCAAAAGCAAGCGCTAGATTAGCACTTATAGCTTTTGAAGCATATGCGAATAAGAGTACCAGTTGATTTCTAAATAAAACGGCAGCTGCTAATGCGGCAGGTATTGCTACCAAAATAAAACTAGTAAACGCTGCAGCTAATGGACTTTCATCTGCGAATTTCCTAAAGTTATCTACAATACTAGCAAAAGTTGTAGCATCTCTTTCTAAATCATTTCTAGGATAGTTTTGAGCTTGTGTAGCTGCGGAGGCAAATGTAGCAAAAGCGGCTAAAATACCACCAATAAGTACTATACGTCCTGCTTTACCAAAGAATAATTTACCAAGAAGGCCTTGATCACCACCGATTTTAGATGCTAAATCACTTGCAGATCCGACATTTTTGTCGTATTGTTTTTTAACACTTGAAAATAAATTAGAAAATTGTCCCGAAATAGTAGATACTATACCGGAAATTGAGCTAGCAAGACCAGATAAAAGTCCGACAGGGTTTGCACTCGCAGTAGCTTTTGAAAGAGATCCAGCTAATTTTTCTTTCAATAAATCAAATTCTACTAAGAAGGCACCTATATTAGTTTTAGTAATTCTTTTAATTGATGCAAGTGTTTTTTCAGGATCTTTTCCGAGCAAAATAGTTTTTACAAAATCGTAACCTTTTTCTACGTATGGAGTTGCAGTATCAACTACTTTAGAAGAAATTTTATCTAAAACCTGTTTTATAAATACTGAACCTCTTTCTACCCATGTACCTTCTTTACCAAAGAATACATTAAATAAGTTAGTTCCTTGTGTAGCAGCTGCTGTACCTAAAGTTAAACCTCCAGCTAAAGAGGCTACTTGAACTCTTAATATGTTTGCTAATGGTGCAATTACACTTTTTAAAAAGTAATCTTTTATTTTATCTACGCCACGATCACCAAAAAGAAATGTATATATTAAACCGCCTCCAGCGGCATATTGAGCAATTGCAGATCCACTAAATAAAGAATCAAAACCGCCTAAAGTGCCTAGCAATAAACCTATGAAGCTAAAGACTCTAGTTGCTCCAAATTTTCCAAATAAATATTTAGATATTATTCCTTCGCCTTGACCTAAAATTATAGTTTTGCTTTTGCTAATGAAGTTTTCTAATGTGCTAATAGAGTCTTTGAAAACATCAAAGTATTTAAATACACTAAGGCCTTTTGTACCTACAAGGAATAATCCAATGATTCCAAGAGGCCCAGCTAATCCTAATACATTAGCAGTAGAAAATATTCCACTAATAAGCGAACCTATAATTGGTAATTGTTCTGTAAAACCTCTTACGAACGCTGATACTACACCTAATAAAGCATTCAAGAATAAAGGCAGTTCAGATATCAATGTCTTTACGACAAAACCAGCTAATTGGCCTAACCTATATCCAACTTCGGATACAAAACTTCCGCCAGTTAAAGCGGCTCCAAATGCCTCGGCGAGTATGGTCGAAGTAGTTGCGATAGATGTAAGTATACTACCTATCAAAGCTGTCTTCAAAAGTCCAGCAGGGAATAATGCTGTTATCAAGACACCTGCAATAGATGTCATAATAAGTTTGAAAACTTCAGGATAAGTTTCAGATAATTTCTTAAGTATATCTACAGTTCTTTCATATATTTTTTCAAAACTATCTGAAAAGCTCTTGCTATCTACTGTAGGCAATTTCAATTTGATATTAGTCAAATCTATAGATGTAAACTTTGCATTAGAAAAGTCAAGTCTACGAGATGAATCAAAGATATTTTTAAAGATATTTATTGTATTTTGTTTAAATTTATTTAATCCATTAGAAACCTTGTCCCATAAGTTGTTAGAAGCGTTTATTACAGATTCAACAGTATCGGTCCACCATGAATTTCCAATAACCTCTTCGTAAATATCTTTAAAGATATCTATAGTATTCTCTTTAAAGAGTTCAAGATTAGCTCTTATTGAACTCCAAAGATTGGCCGTTAGAGTTTTTACAATCTTTATAAAATCAGCCCATAATTCTTTACCATCATCTAGCAAGTCTTCCAAGTCATCTTTTATTTTATTTAGACTTTCAGAAATTAATTCAACAAGTTCGTCAAATGAAAGATTTACTAATGGTAAATTTTCAAGAGTTTCTATGAATTCTGACCAAAGCTCTCGGCTATAATCAAGTAAGTCTTCTAAGTTATCTTTTATTTCAGAAAATTTATCTAGAACCATCTCAACAAAGTCATCAAAAGATGTATCTATCAGTGGTAAATTAGCAAATTGAGATATTATATTTATAATAAATTTAGAAACTTCAAAAACGCCTCTTAATAAAGCCGTAGAAAGAGCTCTTAAAGCAACTGGTGTAGCATCTTGTAAAGCTGTCTTCAGAGTTTCTATAGAAGGTAGTAAATAATACTCTAATATACGACCTAATTGGTAGAACTTAATAGAGACTTGGGAAGCGCCTCTGACAATCTCCGCCAGTGTAGTTAAAAAGTTTTCTAAGTTACCTTTAACAATTAGTATTAAAGTGTCAGGTATTACACCAAAGTATGTTAAAAATCTTCTTCCAAACCCTGCAAAATCTTTGAAAAATTGAGTAAGTGCACCACCTATTGAAGTAGTATTTGCAGTTACTTCAGCGGCTAAGTTTTTGAAAGCTACTCCATACTGTAATACAAAGTCTAAATTAAAAATCCTACTAAAAGTAGTTCGATTAAAACCAAAACCAGCCCATCTCGTCGGACTTAATTTTGCAATTTCGTCTAAGGCTAATTCTACATCAGATCTTATTTTATAAAAAGGTATGATAGCAGAAAGTATTCCATCAAGAGATCCTAATCGTTTTAATCTAGTAAATAAACCACCACTAAAGACATCAACAATCATTACCAATTCACTAAAATCTCTTTTAAGAGTTCTTGTAAAAATAAAAGTAGGGAATACTTGAGCGATTTGTTTGCCCAACTCTGAAAATATTTTTAAAATGGGCTTAGCTATTATTCCGAAATTAGCCTGAATTCTATTAATTGCTATAGAAATATTAGTACCAAGCTCAAAAGCATTTTTAGAAGCTTCTTTAATTCTCTTTGCTAAGCTAAAGGTACTAGTGCCAATAGCCTCACTAAAACCTAAACCCTTGTCTAATTCATTTACGTATATTTTTATAGAATCACTTAATAAGCTGTTAGCTTGAGCTATGGTAGGTGTTAGACTCTTGAATTCATCACTTATTTTACTGGATTGTCTAAGTAAAGATTCAAAAACCACTTCAGATGTTAGTCTGCCATCAGCTGCAATCAATCTTAGAGAGCCTAATGTAACACCGAGCTCATCGGCAATAGCTTGCGCAATTCTGGGAGTCTGCTCCAGAACTGAATTTAATTCTTCACCTCTAAGAACACCAGAGGAAATACCTTGACCTAATTGCACTAAAGCCGCTGAGGCTGACTCGGCACTAGCGCCTGATATCGCTACAGCTTCTTGAACTACTTTTGTAGCTTGTAAAATCTTATCTGTAGATATATTGGCAGACTTTAAAGCACGCCCAAAAGAAGCAAATGTAGATACAGTACCTTGAAGTGAACTTCTTGTATCTTCTGATAGCTTAAACAGAGCTTCTTGAGTTCTAAGCAACTCATTAGTTTTACCAGTTACAGTAGCTATTTTATTACTTAAGTTAGTAAATTCAGTAGATACATTTTTTATATAGTTAGCCGCAAGACCTACTGTCGCTAAAGAACCCAGCGATAAGGCCATGTTCTTAAGAGATGTGCTTGCAGAATCAGTTGTTTTTTGTATATTTCTTAATGAGTTATTTATCGCTTCAAGGTCTCTTTGCGCCTTGATATTTTTCGATTCAAACTCAATTTGTACTCCAGACATCTGAGCCTTTCAATTAAAAACCCCGCTAAAGATATTACTCTCTAGCGGGGTGGTGTCAGATGATTTTCACAATCATTCCACTAGGGCTAATACCCTTGTGTGATAAAACAGTTCTTTCAATAAAGAAAGATGGCGCTTGTTGTGAACTACCTTCATTGAGGTTTGAAATGTATTCTGTCTCATTAATTATAGAAGACTTTGATATCTTCCAATTATCTCTGGCATTGCCTGTATCTACAGGAGTAGCATCTTTTAACGAATTAAGTACTTCGTTTATTTTCGTAGATTTTTTGTTCTCTATTTCTTTGTCTAAATCTATTTTTAATTTTGAAATAGTTTTTTCTAGATTTCTTAATTTTATCATAAGCTTAATCTTTCGCCTCCAACAGATTTAGACATTTTCAAGAACATAGCTGAAGACTTCAAAGAATCTACAGCATTTTTGTCGGAAGTTTTTCTGTTATATATAGGATCTAATGTAGGAAAGATTGCCCAAGGTTTTTCTTTAACACCTTGAGTTTGTAATACTTTAAAAGTTCTATCGTCGGAACGCCAATCTGGCGGTCTTTTCTCAAAGTAGTCTAACCAGCCTTGCAATTCTTCATAAGACATCTCTGAGCTTAATTTATAAATAGGTAATCTCAAATGAAAAGCTATCTCGTAAACAGCTAGCTCTTCATCTGAGAGTGTTATTTTCCCTGATCTGCACCAATACCAGAGAATTTCATGATCTCATTAGAAAGCTTAGAAAGCTCATCTAAAGGGAAATCATTAAAATCTTCGTCGGAAAGATCTTTAGCATTTTCGACAGAAGAACGAATTACTGTTTTCAAAACATTAAAACCTTCTTCTTCGTTTTTATCAACTTGCTTAGCGCGTTGTTGAATTTCCATAACTTCAGATACGCTAAGCTTAGAGATTTTTACATCTTCTCCCATAAACTTAACGGTCTTTGTCATCTTGCGGCCGATAAGACCACGAATCCCTTCTGCCATTTAATCACCTTTAAATTCTTCTGAATTACTTGCTTGAAAATCATCAAGCTGCTTTCGCATTGTATGTAGAAAACCTAATGTTTTAAAAATTTCCTGAGATTTCTCTTGATTGTTAGCAAACTCAGGAATTCTTTCAAATGTTTTTCTAATACTTATATCAATGCTTTTCCTCATATGTTTTGCAGTAGTTCGCAAAACATATCCCATGCTAAACGGTTTTTCTTCCATATAATTCTCTAATACAGGGCAGCTTAAGATAGCTTATTTAAATAAACAAATCACCGTTTATCCCTGGTTTAAGCATTAAGTAGCGTCAGCCGTGAAAGCACCGTAGAAATCTGTCTGTGTAGACAGAGTCAGGGTAGCTGTAACGGCATCCGTAAGCTGAGGGTTAATTACCAAAGCTTCAATACGACCGACCCAGAACCATTGCGAATTAGCAACAGTACCTAAACCGGCTGCAAGAGAAGCATACTTAGTAGCTGGAGTAGTACCTGCAGAGTCCTGATTTAAAAGAGCGAAACGGAAGTAATACTGTACAGACTGACCAACAAGAGCGCCTAAGAAATTAGCCTCGTCTTTCCAATCATTAGCTACGTAATTCAGAGTAATTTCAAGTGTAGGCGCATCAGCCTGACCTTGAACTTGTGAAGAAATAGATTGACCGTAAACGGGAACATTTACGATATTGGCAGGAGTACCGAGAGCTGGAAACTCACGTACGTTCTTGATACGTCTAAAACTATTAGCTGTAGCAGCAACACCAGGTGCTACTTCAGTAGCAAACTTGGCAGCCCAATCAGCATAAGTTGTTGGTGTTGTTGTAACAGAAGTGGTTGAAAACGCTAAATCGGAGAAAACACCTGCACCGATTGAAGTTAAGTGTGCCATTTATCTTACCTCAAAGTAACTGAACGGTATTGTGTAAATTGATCTATATAAAGAAGGATTATCACTATCTAACCCTCTAGTTTCAAAGGTACTATTAGAAAATTGAGTAATAGCACCAGAAAAACTTTGAATAGTTTTACCTACTAAATATTGATCAAGCTTGTCTGCAATTGTTATAGACCTATCTGGACCTACACCAGCAGTTGTAAATATATCTATTACAAATATACCGGATACTGAATGTATATTTATTCCCGGTTTTCCACTTAGAATAGTTACTCTTAAAAATTCATTCCCTTGATGACTTGGATTAAAGTTACTAGGGAATGTTTTTATATTTTCAGCTTTCCACGTATCAGATCCAAATATAGAAAAGACGTCGGTTTGTAAATTCTTATATTTTCCCATTTAAGCCTCACTATAAGCTTCTAGCATTACAATGAAACCATCATTTTTAAGTATACTATTTATATTCCAAGTCTTAGACTCGAACTTTATATTAGAATATGCATTTAAGTCGCCAACTTCTTTCGACTTTAGCATTAATTCCTTAACAATTACTTTCCGATCTTTATTAATAGTTTTCGTATTTACAACTACTATTTTAGTTTTCACAGTAGTTG
>Ga0129333_10001760_pt1 | contig 19887 bp, 33 predicted proteins | sample CPB6_08_DNA_FD_94474 | JGI IMG/M metagenome (GOLD analysis project Ga0129333, IMG submission 94474) | Freshwater to marine salinity gradient microbial communities from Chesapeake Bay, USA - CPBay_Sum_0.6_0.8_DNA | ecosystem: Environmental > Aquatic > Marine > Coastal | place: USA: Chesapeake... | reverse complement strand
GTATCCGCCATTGGGCCACGGCAAAGAACGGCTGGGTCAAGCGCGACATCGTGTCCGAGGCCGCTGTCGAAGCCAAGGAAACCAAGGAAATGTCGCTGGACGACCTGTTCGGCCTGTAAAGGGGAATCCTGTGTTGATCACCCTAGCCCGCAAGCCCCTGATCGGCAGCGTAGCCGTCAACGCCCTGACCCACGGTTGCGGGGCGATCAATGTGGATGCCTGCCGCATCGGCCTAGAACAAAGGACATACAAAGGAAGTGGTGTAAGCACCCAACGGTACAGCGACGGGCGGGCTGGTCTAACTGATGGCAGGGGTAGAAACCTTGAAATCACCGTGGAAGGCCGCTGGCCTGCCAACGTGCTGCACGACGGCAGCGATGGTGTATTGGCGGTGTTCCCCGACACAGGTAAAAGTGGGGTCGCTGTTCAGCGGTTCTTCAAGCATGTAGGGTAGGACGCCAGCATGACCCGTTCCGAACGCATCCGCGAAGCCATCCGCATTACCGACCTGTTGGCCGAACTGGGCTACGCCGTGCAGCCTGTCGAACGAGAACAGCAGTTCGGCTGCGACTTGCATGGCACCCGCGATGGCAAGCCGTCAGCGCGTGTCTACCCTGCCAGCAATTCTTGGTACTGCTTCGCCTGCGGCAAGTCGCGGGATGTGATTGGCACGGTCATGGACAAGCTGGAACTGGACTTCAAGAAGTCCATGGCGTGGCTGGAAAAGACCTACAAGCTGCCGACGTACACCAACCTTGAAGCCCCCAAGGCCGACCTGATGGACGACCTGAAGGCGACGTTCACGCAGCCGCAGGACGATAACGCTGCCCGTGTTAGCGTGCAGATCCGTGCTGTGCTGAACAGCCAGCGGCACGATAAAGCCCTGACCTGCCAACAGACAATGGAACTGTGGGCGCAATACGACGAAGCGATGGCCAAGCTGGAAGCGGAACCCGCTACGGCAACCAAAGCCCTACTGGCCTTGCAGAAGGCAATGATGGAACAGGTGCGCCGTGCTTCACGGACTGCGTGAAATCAAGTTTGCAGCCAGTCGGCACTGGGCGACGGATGTCTTCGTGCTACGCCCCACCCCAATGAATGGGGACGCTTGGGGTGTACTGGCACCCCTGCGCGGTACAGATTGGGAACAGACCATCACCGTCATTGGCGGGGATGTCCTGTCCCACGCCTTGCATGGGCACACGCTGCCCTTGATCCGCGCCTTGAAGGCGGGGCCGCAGGCGCAGATGACCAAGATGCGGGCGTTTGCCTGCACCTTGAAGGAAGGTAATCGGTGCGTGGGTGCAACGGAACACTGTCGGCCAAGCCTGAAACTGCCCGACTGCTACAATGCCCCGCTGGAAGAACCTGCGGCGCGTCACGCCGCCAGCGTGGTAGCCCTTGCGTGGCGCAAGGGCTACCACGTCGTGGTGGTCACCGAAGAAGGGGAGTTCACCCTTTAGTCGGCAGCGACGGTCACATCGACGGCAACGGCAACCGTCGCGTCATCGGCGGGCGCAGCGACAGGGGTCGCATCCTGCGCCGTTTCCACCGCACCATCCACCGCCACCGCAACGTCGGTATCGGCATCGGCGGCGGCGTCATCCTTCTTGCAGCCGAAGGCGCACAGCGCAAGCGAAGCGATCACAAGGTACTTCATCGGTCAATCCTACATGCAGGCGTCCGTGCCTGCGACAGTGCCCTACCCTACGCAGGGCGGCGTTAGGGTAGGGGGGATAGACTATTCAACGGGGGTGCAAGTGGATTTTCTGGATTTCACAGCAGGCAATGACCTGACCAAACACAAAGTCGAACCCAAGCCGTGGATGAACGAAAAGCGTTTCGTCCTCGTCACTTGCCCCGATGGTCAGACCAGCCCCCTGTTGACCGAAGCAGTGGACAACTGCATCGCCAAGGGTCGGTTCGCGCTGGACTTGGAAACGACGGGATTGGACAACCGTGTGTTCAACGGCGAAACCCGCGACAAGATCGTGGGCGTCGTCCTGTCGCATGACGGTGTGACGGGGTACTACATCCCCTTGCGTCACCGAGACACTGAAGACAACCCATCACCCCACAACGTGCCGATGCACGTTTTCCGTGCCGAATTCGAACGCCTGATGGATTCGCCTGCCGTGGCTGTGTTCCACAACGGCAAGTTTGACCAAGAGTTCCTGCAAAACAACGGTGGCAAGCCGTGGCGCGAATGGGACAAGGCGGAAGACTGGGAAGACACCCTGATCCTCGCCTACTTGCGCGACACCCGTGCCATGCAGAAGGGCTTGAAGTTCCTGTCCAAGACTGAACTTGGCATGGAAATGATTGAATTGAACGAACTGTTTGGCAGCGAAAAGAAATCCAAGCACATCGACTACAACTTCAGCAAGCTGGACCCGACCAACATAACTACCCTGTGGTACGCCTGTTCGGATGCCATCTGCACCTACCTGCTGTTCGAAAAGCTGTACCCGCAGGTTGTCTACACTGGCGAAGGGGCGCAGAAGTCGATCTACAAGATCGAAAAGTGGTGCGTGGCGGCGACCCGCTGGATGGAACGCGATCGTGTCCACATCGACAAGGCCAAGGTGGCCGAACTGATCGACCTTGGGCAGAAGGAACTGTTTGATTCACTGTGCGACGTGTATAGCGCGGTCAGCACCGAATTGGGCCGTGACATTACGCCGTTCTACTTCCTGTACGCCAAGGAAATGATTCGGGTGTCCAACCCCAACCTGTCCATCAGCAGCGGTACGGACACCCTGCAAGGGCTGCTGAAGACCTGTCGGGAAGTGGCTGCGTCAATGGTGCCCGAAGCCAACTTCCCCCACCTTGGCAAGTACCGTGGACGTGCTGGCGTCGAAAAGCGCGGCAAGCACTGGCCTGCTGAATACGACGTGATGTCGGCGCAGCAACTGGGCGTGCTGCTGGATGAGATGGAAGTACCGGGGTTGGAACGCACGGAAAAGTCGGGGCAGGTCAAGACCGATGCTGATTCGCTAGACGAACTGCTGGAAGCGCAGGGCGAAAAGCTGCCGTGGATCAAGAAGATCCAACGGTTCCGCGAAACGCAGAAGGCATTGTCCACCTACCTGATCCCCCTGTGGGAAGACTCCGACCCGACCGATGACACGATCAAGATCAACTTCAATGGGCACAAGACCGACACGGGGCGGTTCAGCGCACCCGCCAGCCAAGACCCCAAGAAGGATGGCGGCACACGGTTCCCTGCCCACGGTACGCCCGCGACCTACGACCCGTCGCGCCCTGAGTGCTTGGGCCGTATCCGCGAATGTATCACGGCGCGTGACGGCAAGATGATTGTCGCCATCGACTTCAGCGGCGAAGAACTACGCATCATCACCAACCTGTCGGGCGAACCCAAGTGGCTGACGGAATTCTTTCGCTGTTCGTCGTGCAACATGACGTTCGACCGTGGCGACGGCACGGCGACCCCGCCTGCCCCGCCGCCGTTCTGCCCCAAGTGCGGCAGCGACAAGATCGGTGACATCCACACGCTGACCGCCCTGTCGCTGTATGGCGATGACGCCCCCAAGCGTTCCGACTGGAAGCAGCTTCGCGGCAACGCCAAGGGCGTGAACTTCGCCCTGTGCTACGGCGGTTCTGGCAAGGCAGTGGTGCGGTCCACGGGCGTTGACGACAACGAAGGCGCACGCATCAAGCAGGCGTTCGATGCCGCCTATACCACCTTGTCGGGCTGGTGGAAGCAGACGCAGGACTACGGACGGCAGCATGGCTTCGTCAAGACGGCGTTTGGGCGCAAGTACCCTGTGCCCGACATTCAGCTTCCGCGCTGGGGAAACAACGCCAAGGGCGAAAAGGTCAACAACGGCAGCTTCATCGCCAAGGCGGAACGCAACGCGGTCAACGGCCCTATCCAAGGGTCTGGCGCGGACATTATCAAGATCGCCATGCACCTGTGCTACAAGGCGTGCAAGGAACGCGGCTGGTTCGGCAAGGTCCACATGATCCTGACCGTCCACGACGAACTGGTGTTCGAAATCGACAAGGAAATCCTTGAGGAAGCCATCAACGTCCTGTCCGACCTGATGTGCAACAACTACATTTTGAAGGCGTTGAAGTGGCGCGTGCCGCTGACGTGCGACATCGAGTGCGGGCCGAACTGGATGGTCGAGTGGCACATCACCAAGATGCTGCACGGCAAGAAGAAGTGGCCCGACGAACTGAAGCCCTACTTCCCCAAATCCATCAGCGGCGCAGCGGCTGCTGCAACGCCCGCACCCGAAGCCCAATCTGCACAAGCAGGCAATACGCCCACTGAAGACCCCAAGCCTAGCAACGGCGTCTATACCCATGTCCTGAACGGCGCACTGACAGCCCTGCGGGCTATGCGGCTGGGCGAAATCATCGTCAAGTGCAGCGGCAAGGGCACGTCCAAGCTGAAGCTGGCGACGGTGGACGGCACCGAAATTGACTATGGCCCTGCGGTACAAGTGAACCACGTCGAGTTCAGGGTCTGGGCGCGGGAAGCGGGGTTGTAATGGCAAAGCGTGACTGGCTGCGGGAGTGCAACGATCAGAACGTGCCCCCGCAGGAATTCCATCAGATTTTCTGCGTGCGGTGCCGAAACCCAGATTGTAGCCGTGCGGGCTATGCGGGTTCTATCTGGGCCGACCGCATGACGACCCAAGTCGAACGTCTGCTGGAAAACCCGCATTTTGCTGACTTGTCGATACCGCAGTACGCACAAGTCAATGCCAATGACTTTCCTGACGCGCTGCGTCAGGCTTTGCGGATTGAAATCGCCCGTAAGCGCGGCGACTGGGAACTTCCGCCCGAAGACCTGACGACCGAACAGGCGGTGCGGGAACTGGCTGGTCTGCCTGCCCCGCAGGAACCTGTGACCAAGGCGGCGTCACTGGCTGTCACGGTGCAGGAAGACCCAGACGGCAGCCCAGAGGGCAGCCCAGAGACACACCCGCAGGCTGTGGATAACCTTCCTGATGGAAATACCGATGCGACAACTGGTGTCGCAAAAGCCGTCCAAAAAGCGAAGAAACCCAAGCAAAAACAAACAGAAACGAATCAATCAGCGCAGGAAAATTACCCTTCTGCGTCTTACAAGCAAAACGCGCCCCAGAACACCCCGCCGACCCTTGTGATGACTAACACCCCCTTCCCTGTCGGGGGTCTGATGTTGGACGGTTCCCGCCCTACCAGCACGACTACGCCCAAGGTGCCTGATGCACCCAAGCCCATCGTCGTGGACCCTTGGGCTGTGCCTGCACCTGTCGAAAACGTCGTGTCCGTGGGTGCGAAAATCAGGCTGGGATTTGCCACCGCAGATGGCAACGAAAGGAAGTAGTCTATGATCGAAGGTATCACCCCCGAAGACGCCCAACGGATGACCGATGCCGTGTTGGCCATCGCGCCCGAAATGCAAACGGCGATGGACGACATCAGGCGGCAAGCCAAGGACGAAACGGAAGCAGTCGCCCTGCTGATGAAGTGGTGCGAAGACAACCCCGAAGTAGTCGAACGCATGACGGCCAAGTTCTTGGCCCCCATGGTCGATACACCCCCGCAGCGGATTGAAAGCCCCTTGCCTGCCTTGCTGGCGCAGGAACGGGCGCAGTTCGATGGGGACGTGCCCGAATACCGCGATGGCCCCCTGACTGAAGGCATGACCCCCGCCATCCCTGTCCACACGACCGCCCGTAGCCCTGTGCAGATTGGCGTCGAACTGGAACAGGTAGCAGCCGCCGTGCAGCAGGAAGCCAAGGCGTTGTTGCTACATTGGCAGGAACTGGTCAGCGGCAGCACTGGCACCGATATGGTGGTATCAGATAAGCCCCCAGAACCTGCCAGCTACCCATCAGGCAAGCCCGCAGAAATGATGGTCCCGAACGAAGTGTCTACGACCATGCTGTTGTCGCTGACGCCTGAACAACGCCAGCAGTACGCTTGGAAGATGATCAGCACCACGCAGGGGCGCAAGTCAGCCCTGTCCGTCGTCGGTGCTATGGTGTCAGAACGCTTGAAGAAATCGGAAATCGACTGCCCTGTTCGCAATTTCGACCCCAATCGTAGGGTAGAAGTTCTTGCATACGCTGCGTGGCATTACAGCCTATCAGGGCGTGCGGACCTTCAACCGCAGTTCTCGTTCATCGACGTGGCTGCACAGACGATTGCGGAAGACTTGGCAGCCAAGGGTGTCCACGGCTGGTTGGAGACGGTTCCAATCGACACGGTGGACCTTCGCAAGGTGGGCTGGGCCTGCCGCATCGTCAGGGACAAATGAACGTGATCGAGATCCAAGACATCGTTGCCCGTCTGTACCAACAGGCCAAGGACGGCAAGACCGTGTACGCCGTGTGCCCTTCGCGCACCCGCAACACACTGACGCTGGCCCTGCTTTCGCAATTGCGCGGGGCGGATGCTGCCAACGGCAAGACCTACAACATCGGCAAGGGCTACATCCACATGATGCGCCCGAACGACGCCCCACCTGCCGACAATTTTGCTGTCAGCCTTGTCGGCTTTGCGGAAGCAGACGGTGTGGAAACCAAGGGGATGCTGACATGGCGCAACAAAGCGGCGCAAGTGATCGCGTAGTCTTCGCCACCCTGCGGTTACGCGGACCAGAAGTCAGCGTCGTGTGCGACGGCCACCCGCCCTTGGCCCATGATGGGCAGGGCGAAACGGTGTGGACTGTGGCGATGCCGCCAGCAGAATACACCAACCTGTTGTACTTTCTTAGGTCGGTAGATGGCCTGACAGTGGAAGCACACGAACAGATTGCCGCCGCCTACCTACGCGGGCAATATGACGCTTGCCAGTTCTGTGCCTTCCACGACCCGCTGTCGCAAACCCAGTGCGGGTTCACGGATTGGGACGCGACCGTTCGTGGGCAAATGTCTGTGACGCCAGACGGACAAAGCAGCCTTGATCGGTGTCCAGCCCTGCACAGTGCCCAATGATAGACTTGCAGAAGGGCTTGGCGTCGAAGCGGTAGCTGTTGTGTCTGATGCAGGCCGACAGCAGCGATTCGCGTTTGGAATGCACGTCCACCCGTTGAGACGACATGCAAACCCCAACCAAAGCCAGCGAACACCCAAGCACACCGACCATAAGCTGTTTCATTTCACAGACCTTCTGTACGCCTTGACGGCGGCGGCGATAAACGGCTGCGGTGGCCGCACGCCGTGCGCTGTGATGTAGTGGATGTAGCCAGACGGCCAAGTGTATCCGTCGCGCAGGTAATCCTCGCTGCCGTTCATACAGCCGCACACGCGGCAGTTCGACCAGCCCCTGTAGGGGACTTTGTGTTCGGGGCGTTGCAGGAACCACAGGACTGCGGGAAAGGCAGGGTCTTTGGCAAAGGAAGGGTCAGCAGCAGCTTGCACCGCAGCCTTGCCTTCTGGCCCACAGGGGGGCCAGAAGCCCACAGGGATGCCGTCTTTGGGTTCAGGGTACATCACAGCGCCTTGTAGTTGTTGGCCACCACCGCCTTGGCCTTGCGCGACCACCACCAGCGGGCGATGGGGCCAGCCCGCAGCAGCTTGTTCAGCACCGCTTCGCAGCGCAGGACATCGGCCAGCGCCGTGTGCGCCCCTTCGTTGCTGATGCCCAGCACCATGCAGGTCACATCAAGGTTGTACCGCCCAAGGTCGGGCAAGTGTTCCATCACCAGCGTCACGGTGTCGAAGGCGTGGTAAAAGGGCAGACCCTTGCCGTACATCTGCTGATGGGCAGCGTTCAGGAAGCCCTTGTCGAAGCTGACGTTGTGCCCGACCATGATGCACCCTTCCAAGTGCGCCATGACCTTGGGCAGCACTTCGTCCATCGTCGGGGCGTTAGCCCAGCGTTCGGGGTTGGCAGCGTAACCGTTCAGTTCCAACGCCTTCGCTTCGGCCTGATCCAGCCGCTGCGGCTTGACCAGCGAATGGAAGGTGCCGTGCGGCGACTTCACCGCGATCTCGATGATTTCGTGCTTCAGCGGGTCAAGACCTGTCGTTTCGGTGTCCAAGATGGCGAAGGGCTTCATAGTGTCTCCTTTAGCTGCTGGGTATACGCTGGCGGTGCGGGCGTTCACGAAAATCTTCCGCAGCACCCTACCCTACTGCGCCGAAGGAAGGGCGGTAAAATCTTGCGGGAAACAAATAACCGTATGGCCCTTGACAACGGTAAATGAAAAACTTACTATTTCTTCGCGCCACCGTTTCTGGCGCGAAGGAAAATACAATGCCGAAAAAATACGACCCCCGTTTGATCCCCGTGTCCGCTGCCGAAGTCACCGATGGTCTGCTGGCGCAGAACGCCGTGTACCAGCGGGTCGTGGAACTGAACGCGCAGATCAGCAAGGCAGTGGACGAGTTGGTCCCGCTTGTGGCCGAAGTCAATCACCACCTGTCGAACAACCTGATGCGGTCTGCCGCCAAGTCGTTTGCCAAGGCCAATCACCTCCGTATGGCGGATCGTTTCATGGTCAACGACGACGGTCGGCTGTACCTTGTTTGCGACAAGCGAAAGCAGGCAGCGCCTGCTGAACCCAAAGGCCGCAAGAAGCAGTCTGTGCCAACGCTGGTTGAACTGCGGGAACGCGCCAAGAGTTTGGGCGTGGACATCGACGCCTTGAACATGGGTCGGCAGCGCCGCAAGATCGCCGCGCACCTTGATGAAGCCGTGGCCCAGCGCGAAGGCACCGCCAAGATGACGACCAAAATGTCCCGCACTGGCGATGCGGTGCCTGTCACCGTTGTTGCGTGATACCCCGTCTATAGCCCGACGATGGTGGGGGAAATACCCCATCGTCGGGCTGGGGGGGACATGCCAACAGGGAACTTCTGGATTGCGGAAGACACAGGGCAGAACACCCTACGGGGCGTGGAAATCTGGAACGAAGACCTTCACATGTTGGTCCCAGACCCTAGCGACCCTGCTGTCTTGCCGTCCGACTACATCATCGAATTCTTGCAGATGAACAAATTCGCCCGTCTGTCGTTCAACGACTTGCGACAGCGGGTCAAAGACTGGACGCCTGCCGAAATCGAACGGCTAGACATGATCGCGTTCAATGCTGCGCTGATGGCCACTGACTACCAGACAGCAGACGACCGCTTCATGGCAAGCCAGAATGTCGTTGGTGTCTACACCGCTGGCCCGAATGGCGGGCTTGGCGGGCGATAATCCCTTCCCATTCCCAAGGAACACCCCATGCGCCCCATCCTGACCAGCACCTTTTTCCACCAAGCCAGCAACGTCCAACACCCGCTTGAAGTCAAGTTGGTGGAAGGTGCCGTTGCCCACCCTGTGTCGGTGGTTGAAGCAGCCCCCGCCGAAGTGGTGGCGGCTGTCGAACCCGCTGTTGTCGAAACTGCCGCTGCCCCCGAAGCTGAAGCTGAAGCCCCTGCTGCCGAAGCGGAAGTCACCGAAGAATCGGGTGAAGCCCCTGCCCCTGTCTTGACGTGGGATGCGTCGATGGTCAAGGCCGATCTGCTGGCTATCGCGCAGCAGCTTGGTTTGGCCGTCACGTCGGCCAACACCAAGACGGAAATCCTTGCCGCGCTGGATGCCACCAAGTAACAAGGGCGAAACCTGCGAAATGCAGGTTGAAAAATACATGCCCACCAAGCTGTATGGCTTCGTCAGCAGGGACGACGGTCAGCAGGCGTTCTTTCACTTGGGCGTGTTCCAATCGCCGTTTCGTCAAGACCCCTTTCCGCCCCCCATCGTGGGCGAAAGGGTCACGGTGGAAATTCTGCCACAGGGACCAGACGGCAAAGCCCCCAAGGCCAAATCCGTCATCCGCAAGGAACCTGCGGTGCAGCTAGAAGGCACGGTGGACACTTTCGACCACCGCACTGGGTACGGTTTCATTGACGGAACCGACAGCGTTGCTTACTACCTGCACGTTTCCGAAGTCCAGTATGGGCGGCTGCCACTGCGCGGACAACGGGTAAGGTTCTACAAAGGGTTCAAGGCAGGGCGTCCACGCGCCTGCCACATCGAAATCCTGTAGGCGGTGCTTGATGGCTAACATTCTGGGCGGGAAGAACGAAGGGTCGTTGTACGTCCCGATGTCGGAAGATGAACAGGAAGCCCTGACCCGATTGATTGAAGCAGACGAACTGGAAGTCGTCGTTTCAGGCTGGGGCATCCTGACCAAGCCCAAGGTCATTCTGGGCGACAAGCGGCTGGCTATCCAAATCACGTTGAACTTCAACGCCCCTGACGTACCGATGCGGGTCTGGTACTTCGACCTTGAACTGCGAACACGGTCGGGGCTGGTCTTGCACGCCGAACGGCATCCGACGCTGTACGGGGGTCAACCCATCACAGTCCATTCGGGCCTGTCGTTGGACATGGTGTGGGACATCGCTATTGACCGTATCCCGCCTGCCGTGGTGAAGCTGATCAAGCCGGGCAGTGTGGGGCTGACCTCCCGCTTCACCGACAAGGATACGGGCGAATTCGACCCCACGGGCGGCAACATGAAGCTGACCCCTGAACAAAGGGCTGCTTTGGAGGCGGTTCAGGAAGGCAGCAAGCTGGTGCGGGAAATGGACAAGAAGAAGGTCGCCAAAGTCAGCAAGAAGGCCCCAAAGGGCGTTTCCCGCTAGGCTGTCTATCGACCACCCTTCGGTAGGGCCGTGCTGCCCGCCAACCTACCATAAGGGGATCACATGAATCAGCAGAAGAAGGTAGCGGGCACCATCATCGACCCTGCCGCCTTGGTTATGGGAGATGCGTCCGTCGAAGACAATGCGCTGGTCAAGGGGCCAGCCATCCTGAAGGACAAGGCCACCGTGTCGGGCAAAGCCTACATCGGCGCGGCGAAGTCCAACAGCGTCATCATTGGCGGCAACGCCATCGTGGCAGACAACGCTGCGGTCCTTAGTTCGATCGCGGGCGTCGTGTCGGTCGGCAACAACGCCAAGATTCTGGGCAAGGCCAAGATCAAGAACGCGGTTCAGTCGGGCCAAGCGTTCAGCGTCGGTGGCAATGCCATCATCAGCGGCAACGCTGAGACTGGTGGCAAGGCGTTCATCGGTGGCAACGCCAAAGTCTTCGAAAAGGCGATGGTCCGCGACAACGCTAAGGTGCTTGGCGATGCCAAGGTCCACGGTCAGGCGATCGTCAGCGGCGATGCCGTGGTGATGGGCAAGGCTGACATCGCGGGCACCGCTACCATTCTGGGCGGTGTTTGGGATGGTTCGGAAGGCAAGATCACTGGTGGAACGTGGGGCGCACCCGACAAGCCGATGGACACCAAGGCGCACACCTACCGTCAGGAATTCACCCGCGCCCGCCCTGAATACATGACGCCTGCGGAACAGGCTGCCAAGGAGAAGGCGGAAGCCATGTTCCTGAAGCGTGCCAGCAGCAACCCGAAGGTTCTGGCCAAGCTGATCCGCATGGCCCACGCCAACCCGAAGCTGCGCCCCGTCCTGCTGCCCCTGCTGAAGAAGGCGTGCGGCGAAGGCTACATGGCTGAAGACGCGGTTGCTTGCGGCGAAGGTTACATGGCCGAAGACCTGATGGCTGGCCGCACTTGGGACGGCGACAAGTCCAAGCCCGATGACGCGGTGCCGTACAACAGGCATCCCGACAGCCCCGACGCGGGCGCGAACGGGTCGGAACAGCGCGAGAAGTACAACCAGTGGTTCCGCGACAACGTGTGCCCGGGCCACAAGACCAACTGCGGCATGTAAAGCAATCAATAGGATGGGGGTGCAGGATGGCGCTTCGTAGCACAACTTCGGAATACCAGCCTGCACCCCCGTTCTATCGGAACGTCGCGGCCACAGGCGCACCCATCGCACAGATTGCGGTGGTGGACCAAGCCACTTCAATGCAAGCACCGTCAGCGTTTCGGCAGACCGATGGTAACGGGAACCGCATCAACAGTGCGGGGGTTGCCTTGCCCCTAAACGCCAACCTTCAGCAGAAGGAAGTGGTCAGCTTCATCAACCCGACCTGACCCGTAGGATAGAACATGATCGCACGCGCAATCCTCCCTGAACTCGCACGCGACCTTGTGCTGATGGTCAAGGGCGACAGTGTGACTGTGCAGATTGCCGACGACTTGGACGCGGAAGGCTGGGCGGGCGGCATCTTCGCCAAATACACCAACCCTGTCGGCGGGTTCCCCACGGTGACGCGGGCAGATGGACGCTACTGCGGGTTCTTTATCTTTGGTTCGAACGAACAGGCCGACCAGTTCACGGCGATGACGCAGCAGAACGTCGTGTATTCCTACGCGACGTTGCAGTTCGGCGGCAACCTGTTCTACACCCGCACCTTTGAAGAATACGGCTACCTCGCCCGCAACGGCTTGGGTCCGATGGTGCCACTGGTCTATTCGCCCAACCAGTTCCTGTACATCAGCGAGAACGGCAAGATCACCAACGAAAACGAAAGTGACCAAGCCCTGTTCCCAGCGCACAACTTCCCCGATGGCACGCCCGTCCCGAACCTGTCCTTTATCGCGTTCGGGCTGTGCTTCTGCCCCCCGCAAGCCGTGACGAACTTCTACATCGGCTGCCAGTCGAACATCGGCGTCTAAGACCCCTACAAGCCTATCCTGCACAGCTAGTCTGGACACTAGGCACCTTGCCTCAACAAGGTGCCCTTAGTCCATTTGGGGAGTCTTGCCCAAAGGGACACTTATACCCACTGATTAGCAAGTGGGCGAAGTCATTGGGCATTACGAAGCGGAAGGCGTGTTTCTCAGAGTATTCTGGGAGCCTATACAGGCTGATATTGAAGGTTCGTGCCGCTGTCGGCGCGTCCTGATGGAAACAGGGAACCTATTGAAACACTTAGGTTTCGATTTCATCAGGAACCAATCAAGGCCCCAAAGCACCCCAATAAGCAGGTGGTTAGCACCCACCCGTAAGGGCGAAATAGCCTGCCATAATGGGCGACATAGACCCCTTACGGTGGGGGATAAACCCCACCGTAAGGTATGTCTATGACATCACTTGGTTTCAATCTTCAAGACCAACCCACTGTTCGCCAGTTCAGCCAGCATTTGCACGATCGACGCGGGGGCGGCAGGGGCCACAGGGGCGACCACCACGGGTGCGGCGGGCACGGACTGGCTGGCTTCCAAGCGGGCTTCCAGTTCATTGATGCGGGCTGCGCTGTGGGTGTGCAGCGCCGCGAAATGGTCGGTCAGCGAGGACACTTGCTGGGTCAGCTTGTCGATTTGGGCGGTCAGGGCATCCCACATGTCCGCCGTAGACTGCTGTTCGACAGCGGGGGCTTCCACGGGCATCGTATCCACGGTGTCCGCTTCGATAGGCGCAAGCGTCGTGTTGAAGGGGGGCAGGTTCAGTTCCTTGTAGAAGGCGACAAAGTGCTGGCGGATCACCTTGGCTTCCAAGGTCGCACCGAAGTGCTTGCGGGCTTCGGCGTTCAATTCCGCAAACGTCGGCGGCTTTTTGGTCTTGCCATACACTTCCTTCATGTACGAAACCATCCACCGCTGGCGGATCAGCGCACGGAATTCGCGCTTGGCAGGGTCCGACAGCTTGCCCGTCATGTTCCACAGGACGACCTTCTTCTGCATCGTCAGGTCGGCTACTTCAGCGTCGGACGGCAGGTACTGCGTCAGGTCGAACAGGCGTTGCTTGACCAGCTTGGCCGACTTGATGGTGTAGGGGTCTTCGCGGAAGATCAGGTCCATCGCTTCGGTCAGGTCTTCCTTGGTGGTAGCGGTCGAAATGGGGGTCATGTCGGTTTCCTTGGGTTGGTCTGCAACCTGTGGTTGGAAGGTAATTGGCTGGGTGGTGGGTTGGGCGACAAAGACAGGCGTGTTGGCGGGTTGACCTTTAGCGGCGTTGATTGTCGCAGCCGCTGTAAGGAATCCAGAGTCACGCAAGACAGGATAAGCGTGGCTGAATTTCCGCGTCACTTGTGCGAAAGGGATACCCTTTAGCTTCGCTAGGGAAATGGCCGCGCCCGACAAGGCATGGCTAACCATGTCCTTGATGATCAGGACGCCTTCGGCAGCGTCTGGCAGGATTTCCAATCTGGCGGGTCTGACTTCGTGCCATGCCACTTCGATGCCGTGGCTGGCCAGCTTTTGGCCAAATGCGCCTTGGATCAGGGATTCAGCGCCACCTACTACTAGGACGTTCATGGTACACCTACGCCCCCAGTTTGGCGGGGGTCATAGTGTCCTACCCTAACGCCCGCAAACGTGGTGCAGAAAGTAGCGGCTGGCGACTGCCGAACGGCTGGCGGTCATCTTGCGAAGGTCAAAACAGATAGGGGTCAGTTCCTTACGGATCAATCGCAGGTTCCCTGCGATTTCTTCAGGGGGCACCCCGTTCAGCCAGTGTTCGGCTTGGTCGCGGATAATCTGCGCGTTGACCTGACACACGACGCCCAGCGACACTTCCCCACCTGCTGGCGGGAACATCACAGACGGCTTGCCATCGTCCAGCGACACACCTTCTTCGAACAAGGCTTCCAGCGTCAAGAAGTGCTTGCGGATGCAGTCAGCGCATCGCTTGCGGGGCTGGTTCAGGTGGTCTTCCAGCAACGTCAGGTGCTTGCAGGCTTCCCGCAGGTTGAACAGCGGGTTCATGATCGGCAGCAAGTGGGCGTGACGGTGCATGGCAGGTTCCTTGGCCGTAAGGCTACTAGGGGCAGCGTAAAGGCAAGCTAACCGCACCGATAGGGTAGGGTATGATGAAAGGCCCCGATTATGGGGCGCTTCAAACCAAAGGAAAGACAATGGCACTGACGACCAAAGAGCGTGACCTGATCAAGGAAGCGATGGAACTGGTGACCCGCGAAGCGACGGCGGGTGAGAAGATCATCCTGCGTGGCGTGGGCACCTTCAAGCAGGTGACCAAGGCCGCACGCAAGGCCAAGAACCCCAAGACGGGCGAAGTCATCGACGTGCCTGCCCGCACCGTGCTGGCGTTCAAGGCTTCGAAGTGATCGTCGGCTGCCCTGCTGCATAAACAGCGGGGCAGTCGGACGGGGTGTAGCGCAGCTTGGTAGCGCACCAGACTGGGGGTCTGGTGGTCGCAGGTTCAAATCCTGTCACCCCGACCGTTATTGTCGCTGTAGGATCCCCTTTGCAAGGGGTAGCATGAACATCCGCGTTGTCAGCGACATCCACACTGAATTCCACGCGGACGGCGGCAAGTCATGGGTCGCGTCACAAGACCCTACGGGCGTGGACGTGCTGGTCGTCGCAGGTGACTTGGGCACGCTACGGACGGTGCCCAACGTCCTGCTGGCACTGTGCAAGGTCTACCCGCACGTCGTGTACGTCAACGGCAACCACGAACTGTATGGGGCGTCGTTTGGGGAAGCAAACGCCAAGCGCAGGGAAATGTCGGAAGTCCCCAACCTGCACTGGCTGCACAACAGCGCGACAGAGATCAATGGGCAGCGGTTCATCGGCACGACCCTGTGGTTCCGCGACGACCCGATGAACGCCCTCTACTTCGACAGAATGAACGACTTCCATGCGATCAGGTCATTTGGCCGCATGGTGCCGAACGAGAACCGCGAAGCGGTGCGCTACTTGCAACGCAACATCAATCGCGGCGATGTGGTCGTCACGCACCACTTGCCGTCCGAACGCAGCGTCGAGAAGCGGTTCAAGAACAGCGATTTGAACCGCTTCTACGTCTGCCCGATGGATGCCACGATTGCAGCGCAGAAGCCCGCCCTGTGGTGCCACGGCCATTCGCACGCCAGCAGCAACTACATGTTGGGCCAGACACGGGTAATCGCCAACCCCTTTGGCTACGTCGGCCACGATCTGAACCCCGCCTTTGACGAGGCCCAGATCGTGACCGTGTAGCCGCTTGCCTTACCGCTGACTGGTGCGGACGGCCTTGTCGGCCATCTTCTTCTGCCACTTCTGCAACAAGCGATGGTGCGAAGTGTGCTGGTGGCACCTACTGCCCGGACCCATCATCGAATACGCCACGGCAGAAGCCCACTTCTGCTCTTCGGAAGTGGGCTTGCACTTGCGTGTGACGTAACGGGTCTGCCCCTTCATGAAGTTCAGCCACACCTTGGTCGCCGCGTAGGGGTCACGGCGGTCCAGCTTGTAGCGTTTCCAGAAGGGCCACATCTGAAACAGGCCAACGGCCATAGGCGACTTGCCGTCCTTGCTGAACTTGTGGTCGCCTTCAGCCTTGGGGTTGAACTTCGCTTCGATGCAGGCAATTGCCACGGTGATACCCCGCACATGTTCGGGAATTTCAGCGTCAGCTTCCATGCGTAGCATCTTCAGCAGCATCGTGCGCGTTTCGGACTTGACTTCCGCGCAGGTGGCAGCCTGATCCAGCAAAGCTGATTCCCACGCCGTGGGCGGCGCGGAAACGTCTTCAGCGAAAGCAGGACAAGCCGACAACATCGCCAGCAGGCCAAAAACGAACATGGTGACTTGCTTCATGGTGCTTCCTTACACGGGGATTGTTTCTCCGTGTTCATGGGTGGTGCCTTCCCCATCGGGCACGACAGCAGGGGTTTCCCCTTGTGCCGTGTCGTCAGGCTGGACAAGGTGGCTGATGATCTGGTCGTTGAAGAAGCCCCAAACCGCAGGGTTATGGGGCTTGACCAGTTCGTCAGCCGCCGCTTCCACAGTGACCTGCTGGGCGAGGTGCCCCAACAGGGCCATGCGGATTCCCCGCATGGTTTCCGGGGGCACCATCAGCCAAGCTGCAAGCAGCTTGCCCTTTGGTGTCCACGTCTTGGTCTGTCCGTCGAAGTGCTTGTCTGCCACCTTCACGAACACGTCCTGCAAGGACGGGATTTGATTGATCTGGATTTCGTCGCCGTAGATGTCCACCACGGGTTCCCAAGTCCCGTTGGTGTAGTCGGAGGCCAAGTAGTTCAAACCGTGCAGAACAAACCAAATGTTTTTCATGCGTTCAAGCGGGTTGTCCTGCTTGACGACGGGCTTGGGTGCCCTTGGTGGGGCGTAAGACTTGTTCCGTTTGGCACGGTCAGCAGTTTTCTGGCGGCGGCGGGCTTCAATTTGCTTGCGATTTTTCATGCTGTTCCTTTTGGTTCAGTCCAAGCCCTACCCTACCGCGACGTTAGGGTAGGGCTGGAAAAGGGGGTGCTAACGATGCGTGTCGAGGGTGAAGCGTTTTACGAAGTGGAAGTCGAAGTAGTGCAGACCCGCACCACGATAGCGGTTGTCCATCTGCGGGCGGGGAGTCCAGAAGAGGCCCGTCGTCGGGCCAAGGAAAAGGTGTCCGAAGCGTGCCATAGCGCACACAGCGAGTACGACTTGCCTGTGGACACCTACGACTTCGACTTCACGGGCTATGAAGCAGGGGGCGTCGAAAGCGTCGATTTGATCGAGCACGGTGAAGAACCCCAGTGGGAAGACCCCACCTTCGACCTGATGGACAGCCCAACCGATTTCGAACGTGCGAAAGGTCAGGAAGACCTTCGCCAGCTAAAACTGGAATTGGACTAGGGGCGTTTGATACCCAGCCCTTCCAACAGCTTAGTGCGAAAGCCACTTTCCTTTGCCTGTGCCGTTGCGATTTTCTGCTGCACTTCGGCGTCCCGAAGGCAATGCCTGATGCGGCTGGCGGGGATCACTTCGGTTTTGTCTGTGCCCCAAGCCACGCGGATCATCCATTGGCCAGTCTTGTCGCGGGTCTTGCCAGTGACCTTGCGGGTCACTTGGCCCGCTGGGCGGGCGTTGGAAATGTAGACCACCCAATCGCCAGCGACGGCTTCCGATGCAGGGATTTCCAATCTGTCAGCCACCGCTTACCCCTTACCCTTCGTCGTCATCCGCATCGTCGTCGTCACCATCGGCATCGTCGTCCAAGAAGCGCGACGTGACGGAATAGGCCAACGCACTTTCCACGATGTCATCGGCCAGCTTGGCCAAGTCAAGGTCGGTTTCAGACACACCCTGTACGGTGTGGGTGGCCAGCCGTAAGCTAACGGCCTGCCCACGGACAAGAACTTCGTCGGGGTAGTGCCCGTCCAGATCGTCCGACAGTTCACCCAAAGCGGCCACGAAATCCGTAGCTTCGGTGAAGGAATCGAACGTGAAGGTCTTGCTGATAGATGAACCATCATTGCGCCACCCCGACTGAAGTTCGCACAAGGCTTCGTTGATTTCAGCTTCGGTCTTCTTCTGCGTGTCCATAGAACCCCCTTGTGCGTACCCCTACCCTACGTCGCTGATAGACCCTCAAGCGCAGATTTTTGTGAAAGGCAAGACCGCCTGCGTATACAGGGTGTAGGGGCCGCTGGACTGGACCCCGAAGGAACCTGAAAATGCGCTACGATCCCGTATCCTTCCTGCACCGTCACGCCCTTGCCAACGGTATCCTCAACACGGTCAAAGCCAAGGGCTTCCAGCAGGTCACCGTCGAGGGCTGCTACGAGGATGTATTCGCCAAGCCCCTGTCGTCACGGGTTCAGGTCCGTGTTTACACCAGCGTCGAAGCTGGCGTAGTGCGTGACTGTGGCAGCGATGCCATCCGCGTCTGCACTGTGTACGCTACCCGTGATGGCAGCGTGCGTGGCGTAGGCCACGAAACCCGCGTCAACCGCGTGGGCGAAATGAACAGCATCGTCGCCCGTCTGGCGGAACGCATCGCGCAGTCGATGGAAGCCGCGAACGAATTGCCCTGCTGCCCCGATTGCGGTGCGCCCAAGTTCAAGTCGAAAAAGGGCAATTGGGTCTGCGCCGACCTGTGCTGGAAGCGGTAGCAGATTTCCGTGAAAGGCCCAATCGACAGCGTACACAGGACACAAGGGGCTGATGGACTGGCCCCAACAGACGAAAGGAAGGACACCATGCAAAAGCTGATCACCAAGACCGCCGCCCTGCCCGCCCTGTATTCGCAGGAAAGCGTCAAAGACCCGATGGTTCGCATCAAGCTGTTCACCCCGTGGACGGGATGGACTTGGCTGCTGACCGAGTACGACCCCGCCGAAAATCTGGCGTTCGGCTTCGCCTACAACAGTGCCATGCCCGACTGCGCCGAACTGGGCTACATCGACATTGGCGAACTGGAAAGCGTGCGTGGCCCCTTCGGTCTGCGTATCGAACGCGACATCCACTGGACGCCGATGCCGCTGTCGCAGGCCAAGGCGCAGGAGTGCCCGAACTGCTAAAAGGAAGGTATGATGATGAAGGGTGCCAAAGACAAGATGTGGAACATCCGCCACGGCCATGGGCCACGCCGTGGTTGCAACGCGGTCGAAAAGGCCATCGAAACCCGCACCCGACAGCACAGCCGCAAACTGTGCAAGGAAGCTGAATGAAGGTGCTGTTTCTGGACATAGACGGTGTGCTGAACAATGACCATCGCCACATTGACCCTTCCCTGTGCGCCAAGGTCGAACGTGTGCTGGACGCAACGGGTGCTGTCATCGTGTTGTCGTCCGCGTGGCGTAACCTGATTGAAGCCCAAATGGGAACACCTAAACACTACGACGAAGCCCGTGCGCTGCTGGTTGGGAACGGCATGACGGAACGGCTGTTCGAAGCCATCATCAGCCAAACCCCCAACATGACAGAATGGAACGCCGACGAAGGCGAACCCTTGATGGTAGGGGGCGAACGCGGGCACCGCGCACGGGAAATTCTTCACTGGCTGGACAATTGGCCCTACAAGTTCAACATTTCCGCGTGGGCTGTCGTGGACGACATGGGCCTGTGGGTGGACGGCTTGCCGCTTGGGCATACGGTCATCACCAGCGGTCGTACTGGCATCACGGATGGCGATGCTGACGAGTTGATTCGCATCCTGTCCTTGGTAGGGTAGAACAAGCAGATACGCTGCACAGCACAGAAAGGAACCGCACATGGAACAGCAGAAGAAGCCCTACCGCCCCAAGACCGAATGGAAGCAGGACAAGGTGTTCACCGACCCCAAGTCGGGC
>Ga0129333_10001758_pt1 | contig 19897 bp, 29 predicted proteins | sample CPB6_08_DNA_FD_94474 | JGI IMG/M metagenome (GOLD analysis project Ga0129333, IMG submission 94474) | Freshwater to marine salinity gradient microbial communities from Chesapeake Bay, USA - CPBay_Sum_0.6_0.8_DNA | ecosystem: Environmental > Aquatic > Marine > Coastal | place: USA: Chesapeake... | reverse complement strand
CCCTCGGTGCGTTGAATATACCGGTCAAACTCTTCCGGCGACTGTGAAATCTTGTCGCGACCAGCCGGGCTCATCGCCTCGCGATACGCGCTGCGCATCGCTCGGTATGTCTCCTCGAGCCTATCAAGCCGTTCTTGTGGAGTCTCTGGTTGCTGTACCGGCAGTCCAAGCCTGGCGGCGTTGCGCTCTTTTCCAGCATCATTGAGGTTTCCATTTTCATCGTAGAAACGATCAAGTGCGCTCTCAAACGCTGGAGTTGAATTTTCAATTACAGGTCGCTTGTCTGGCAGTGCACGTGTTGCAGCCGCCTCTTCGCCGATGTACTGCTCAATTGGATTTCCATCAATTGTCGGCATCGCTGGGACAGAGATCTTGCTAGCAAGCCAGTCAGCCGCTTGGTTGCCTGAAAGCTTTTCAAATGCGCGACCCTTGACAAACTTGCCGACTGCACTGCCGATCGAGTCGGCCTTTTCAATCGCATCAACATCTGCTGGATTGACATTTGGGTAGAGATAAATTCCGCCACCCTTGCCATTACGCGACTTAAACTTGATCAGCAGTTCGCCAGTTGCAGGGTCAAATGACATCTCCTCGACCGATGAACTATCTGGAGTCTTGATCTGTCGGAAGTTGCGCGAACCTTCTGGCATTGATGGCTGCGCGACTCCACTTGGCCAGGCCGCGTCGACAAGACGATCGAGCTCGTCCTGCGGCATGTTGATGATGTCATCAACCTTGACATTTGTGTCTGGTGCCGGCTTGTTCATCTTTTCAACAGTGAACGTGCGGTCCTCGCCGTCGGTCTTGCTAAAGCCCTTAAGCTGCTTCTTGCCGGCCTTATTTTCAACAATCTCTGCAGGAGTAACTACACGCGGCTTGTCATTGAAATCAAATGCCACGTCTTGGGCGTCGGCAATTGCCTTTTCGAGCGCTGGAAGAAGCTCGCTCTGCGGTGTATTGCGCAGGTCATTTGCGTCGTCGATAAGGCGCTGAAGTTCTGGAGAGATAACCTGCGGCTCTTTGACCATCGTTGGACGCTTGCCGGGTGCCTCTGCCCGTCCCGGCGCCGGTGCTGGCGCCTCTGGGGCTGGCGTCGGCGTGGGCGCTGCAGATTCTTCAACGATGTTTGCGACCTTCTCGTAGAAGTTATTTCCAGCATCGTTTAATGCGGTTTCTTTGTCGTCGATGTCGTCGATTTCTTCTAAACGATCAAGATCGCGCTCGTACTCTCCATACGCGTCTTTAATCTTTCTAATTTCGTCTGCGCTAAAAGCATCAGAGTCCTTGAGCTTTTCAAAGTCGCGTGTAAATTCACTTACGTCAGTGCTACCACGAATGTGCTTAGCGACACTGTCTAGGAACTTGTTGCGTTCTGCGTCTCGGGGAGTTTCTGATGGCGTTGGTGTCGGCGTTGGCGTTGGCGTTGGCGCTTCAGCAGCGCGAGCGGGCGCGGGCGGTGACATCTTGTCAAGAGTGAACGTGCGGTCTTCGCCGTCTGTCTTGCTGAAGCCGACAACATTCTGCTTTCCAGTCTTTGGATTTGTGTACATCCGCTCTGGAAGAAACTCGCGGGTCTTTCCACCGTAGTCAAATCGAACCGGAGACTGCGTGTCGATCGCATCCTGAATGTGCGCAGCGATCTCGCCAACATCGCTGCTTGGGATATCGGCAGGTGCTCCTGTGCCTTCTGGAATTACGACCTTCGGCGCTGGCTTTTTACCTGGAATCGGCGGGCCCATCTTTTCCACAACGAACGTGCGCTCTTCGCCAATTGCGTGGTCAAATCCAATCAAGTTGTCCTTGTCGGTCTTTGGATTGAAATAGACTTTTCCAGGCTGAATCTCGCGGTTCTTCCCATTGTAGCTGAAGCGCAAAGTATCGCCGCGCTCCCACGCACCACTAATCGCAAGTGCACGTCCTGTTAGATCACTACTGCTCTTGACATCAAGATCAGATGTATTTCCAGACGGAGTCTGATAGCGGCGAACGCGCCTTCTATCTTTTGAGGCGCGCGTCTTGCCAGTTGGCTTGTAGCCGTCCCTCTGTGCATCACGTGCGTTGTCGGGTCCCCGAACCCAAAACTTTTCACGGTTTTCGTCTAAAAACTCGTACTCTGGCTCGCCCGTGTAAATTGGCAGAATAGGCTCGTCAGTGATTCCCTTGACAGCGTCCTCCATCTTTTGAACGCGATCACTGAGCTTAGCTACAGGCGCCTCCGGCTCGGCCGCGCTCTTCTCAAATTCTTTTTCTAAAGATTTGATTGTTCGATTTGCTTGCTCGCGGCGGCGATTTTCGCTTTTTCCAGCGGGCGTCAGCTTTCCAGTCTTTTGTCCGTACCACGGTTCAAACTGCTTATCGAGCTCGGTGTTTCCAGGAACGCGAGGGCGCGACTCTGGAAGCTGAGGAAGCATCTCTCCAGGGGCGGGAAAGAAAGCACGTGCCTCGTCTGGAGAAAGCTCTCCCTCCTTGAGATCGGCGGGGCGAGGGGCCTCGAGCGCCTTTGCCGGTGCGCCGATCGCCTTCTTGCCGCTTGGAGTTTGAACTGTCACCGGCCCTGTTGGCTTGCCGTAGGACTCAAGCTTCGCCGTGTCCATGATGTAGTCGGTGGCGTTATAGTCGCCGTCGGTCGCCTTGTCAAGAGCGTTGCGGAGGTTGTCCTCCGTGCCGGACAGTTTTACCGAACCGTCGTCAAGAAGCTTTGCCGTTACGCCTGGCGCAAACTCCTTGGTCCACGCATCGAGACCCTTTTGGTCGACGGGGCCGTCCTCGGTCTGCCAGTTGAGGCGCACTGACTGCGTCGGTGCAAGCGGTCCGCCTGGTTCGCGGGGAGGCTCGTCTGGTGACGCCGGTGCAAGTCCTTTTCCTGGCGGAGTTGTCGGCGGCTTTCCAGGTCCAGACGCTGCAGGAGGCTTTCCTTTTTCCTCTGCTTCACGGCGGTTTGCTTCATCAACCATTCGTTGTACGCCGGGAGGTACTGGACCTGGGCGATCACCCGCTGGCTTCTTGTCAAAAGCCGACTTAAACTTTGACTCGCCGATTTCTTCTTGAACGACGTCGATCCCAAAGCCGCCCTTGCTGAGTGCCTTCTGGCCGTCTGGCGACTTTAGGTATTCTTCGTAGTGGTTTTGATCAGAAAGCGCTGACGCTTCTGCTTGGTCCCATCCTTGAATCGGACCGCCGACGGGAAGACCGCCGACAGCTCGGTACAATGATCCACGCTTGATTCCAGAAAAATCAGCCTCTCCGTTAGCATTTGCCGGAACGTCAAGTCGGTAGCCGTCGGCCGTAATGTACGACGCGACTCCCGGCTTTGTTGGAGCGATCTTCTTCCACGCGCTTGGTGACTCCATTCGTCGAAGTGATCGTGAGTCGAGCGAGTACTTTCGCGACTCGGCGTCTGGCTCAACTTCTGGAAGGTCCTTCAACGCGCGAGGTGAAATTGTTGCCTTTGCAGAGATGCCCTTTGATGCCGGAACGGCGTACACTCCATCTGGAATGTACTTGTTTCCGCGGATTTCAACTTCAACGTCATCTGTTCCAGACGCGCCGACAACCTTTCCAGTTGCGCCACGATGCTTTCCATCTGGAAAGCGAATTGAAAAGCTCCAACTTCCACCCATGAACGCGAATCGACCACGGCGGTCACGGCGCTGCAAGCGAGCACGCAACGAGCGCGCAGCGCGTGAGTTACCGCCGAGGCCAAGCCCGAGCACGGCAATGATCGGCTCGATGTCGACGGCTGCGGTGATCGGTACAAGACCAGGGCCTAGCGCTGCGAGTCGAGCAAACGCGTGCGCACGCTCAATCGACCCAGGCTCAAGCGAGTGCGCAGACGCAACGAGCGAGCGAACAGAATCGCTTGTGATGATCGCATCGGCGGCAATCCACTGCGCACGGGCGTGGCGAACGGCCGCCTCGTCCATCGAGTGGACTTTGGTCGACATCGGGTGTCCAACCGAAAGAAGGTCGGAGTTTTGCAAAGACGCGGTCGTAATCTTGTTCTTCCCGGCGAGCGATGCAAATGCCGAAACAGCGCGAAGTGCCGAGTAGATTCGCGCATCTGCTCCAGCTTTTGTGTTTCTGCGCAGGTCACGCTCGGCAACCTCGAGCGCGGCACCAAACGAGATCTGTCGCTCTGGAAGCAGACCTTCGTTTACCTGCTCGACAAGCCGTTGTACCTTGTAGTACAGGCTTAAGTGCTGGTTTTTGCTCAGCTCGGTGCGCTTATTTTCGTTTGACATACTCAGCTTTCAACCTGCGGTAACAAATCGGCGTCGTCACTATTATATGTCATTGTTGCGAGCTCGCGTGCGCGCTCGAAGCCGCTCTGGCCTCGATCAACGCCGCGCTTCCACGCTGCGCGTAGCGCAGGAATTATCTCATATCCAAGGCCGCTATATTCTGCGAGCTCGGTGATCGCGTGCTCGCTAGACGCATACTCGCTCGGTTCGCGAAGCTCGATGAAAAGCTCGTCCGCTGCGTGCGCAGATGCAACGATCGATGCCGTTGACTTCGGGTGCGATTTTGGCAACAGATCATTGTCTTGTTTGTAGTTTGGATTTGCTGGACTGCCCGACTTGACAAGACGGAGGTAAGCATTGACACGGGCCATCGCCCACTGATCACGGGTCTTTCCTGGCCTGTGCGACGTAGAAAATGCCCCTGCGCCGCGGCGGTAGACAGCCTTCAACTGGGCAAGCGTCACCTTTCGGCCAGCCTTTGCATTCTTGTTGTGCTCCTTAACCTTGTTCATCAGCGCCGTTTCGGTCTTGTCTGAAAACTTGATGCTGCGGCCGCCTGCTGCAGATCCTTTTGGGTTAACAGACGAACCCTTGATTCGATCTTTCTTCGGCGCCGGCTTTGAGCCCGCGGCAAAAAAGCCAAATGAGTCTTCAACAAGCATCTCGTCGGCTTCGTAAACATCGTCTGAGGGTTCAACAACGACAACCTGCGCTGGAAAAGACGTCCTTGGCAGCTGCTCGCCTGACTGCATTCCGGTGATCGCACGAAGTTGCCACGCCCATTTCTTATGCATGTCATCGCGCTCGGCCAAGAAGTTTGCGATACCCTGCTCGTTGATGTCATTTGCGAGCTTGAACGAGTTAAGAATACACTCATTAAGTTCGTTGTTCGCCTGAAGAAGGCTTGCGCTCATCATCACCGCATCGTCTGTTGCCTCGTTGTCGTTCTCCTGAATCACTGAAAGCGACAACATGTGTGCAACTGTTGCCGGTGCGTCATATCCAAGCTTGAGGATGTTTTCTGCAACTCGATCGATTGCACCGTGCGCGTCTTCATAGATCTTTCCAAAAAGATCGTGAAACTCGGCGAAGTCCTGGCCTTTTACATTCCAGTGAAATCCCTGAGCCTTTGTGTAAAACGCAAACGTTGTCCCAAGGCACGCGCCGAGACTCATAGCGAGCTCTGCCCGTCCTCCCTGCTTGTTTTCTTGGCCATGCATGCTATTCCCGCTTACCTATGCGATCGGTGTGACTGTTACTGGTTGTGCTTCCGTCGCTTCTGGTGTCGGTGTCTCTATGACTGGCTGTGTCGGCTCTGGCGCCGGTGCTTGCTCTTGCGTCGGCGCTGGCTCTGCTGCTGGTGCCGGTGCGGCCTCAGCAGGCGGTGTTGGCTGAGCGCCCTGCAGCATCTGCTGAATCTCCGGCGGAATCGGCGCAACACTTTGCGCCTGCTGCGCCGCGCGTGTTGCCTCGATGACTTCAGGCGCAACGGCGGCAAGCATGGCCTCGGTAAGTTCTGGCGTGATCGCGCCTTTCTCCATAAGAATGCGCAGCGCCATCTCGGTCGGTGTCGGTGCATCGGCATCAGAAAATCCGTGCGCGCGGCGCCACGTGTCAAACGACACGGCCATGCGATCAAATCCGCTGTCAGCGTCCATCGCACGGTCGTTGCGAGTTGCAACCGCGCTTGGGTCGTACCAGATCGTCATGCGCTCGACCTCTGCCGGCTCGAAGCCATTTGACAGGAGGTACGGGCGCAGGTAAACAACCGTGAGCGCATCGGCGATAAGCAGCATCAGCGGCTCGATGTGCGCCTTGTACAGCGCCTCGTCAATCTGAAGCGCGTTGCTGTACTTGACGTTGGCAAGTCCGGTGACAACGTCCTTTGGAACATCAATTCCTTGAAGGATGCGCTCGAGCACGCGGTCGGCGCGCTGAGCGAGTGCGGGGTCGAACGAGCGCTCGAACTTAAACTGCTTGATCTTGTCGCCAAGCTCGGCGGGTCCGCGAATGATCAACGGCACGACCGCACTGGCCGAGTCCTCGTCGCGGATCGGCGTCGTCATCGCGTCGATGAGCTGATCCTCGAACTCGTCGGCGGCCTCCTCGGGATTGAACGCCGGGTTGATGTCGCCAACCTCGTCAAACGGGTAGTTTGGATCCGGTGTTGCGGCGACACTAAGTCCGTCTGGCAGGTACAGTGCGCCGGCGTTCAGTCGCGAGCGCGCGGTCGATCGGAACGTGCGGTTGAGCAGCAAGAGCTCGGCGCACATGTCGAGCATTCCGCGCAACGATGAATCCGCCTCTTCGGAAAAGCGAGGATGCGCGCGCCAGATGCGACCGACGAACGCATTTGTCGGAAGCGCGGTGATGCCCTTGCCGGTCTTTCCACCGATCGTCTGACCGCCCATCAGGACGTCGCGACGCGAGATGATTCCATAGTTATTCTTTGCGTCAACCTGAACCTCGTCAACCGAGCGAATGTCCCACGACTCTGGAATTCCACTGCCGACGCGCGCCGGCATCTGCACGAGAAAACACTCACCGGCTACACTGAGGTTGAGCGCCGCGTCGCGAAGCAGTCCAGCCTGGCCACCGTACGCAGAGTCGAGTCGCGATAGCGCGCGCTCGGCCGCTGCTGCTAGTCGCGCACTGACGACTGACGACGAGCGGACCGATACAGGTGCCTCTGCCGGGTTCTCAACAACGGCCGCGTAAAGACGAATGCGAGAAACAACAGAAGCAACAAGGTTGAACGCATACTTGATCTCTCCAATCGCGTCGTAGTATTCCCAGGCCTCGCCCTGCCACGCGCTCGATGTCGCCTGTCGTCGAGCGCGAAAGTGCTCGGCCTCCGTCTTATCGTTTAGTCGAACCTGAACCGCCGCGGCGGTCAATGATCGCGGCGAGGAAAATGATGCGGCCTCTGCAAAAGTGTAGCCCGACGGGGCAATCAAGCGTGATGGCGGTGTCGATGTTCGACGCGTCGGTGCAATGCTTTTGCGAAAAACGGCCACTACGTGTTGTCTCCTCGTTCGTTTGCTACGGAATTAACCAGAAACTCAGTCAATGCGGTAGAGTAATCCAACCACCGCGGAGATTGCGAATACGCACGCTGCCACGATCGTTGTTTCACTTGCTATTGTATACACAAATAGAAGTGCCGATGCGACCCAAAATCCGATGCACCACTCGCACGTGATCAGGTAGCCGATGCCGATGCCCTCGTCTGGGCGTGACCACCGCCAGATCCACTCTCGGATCGGCTGAAAGATGTAGTCCGTCGTGATCATCCGCGTGATGCGGTACGCGGCGAGCGAGAGAATGATGAAGTCAAAGATGCTGTTCATTCGGTTGGGTCCTTGATCGAGTTCATTGTTCGTGATGGGTTCCAGGTCCGCAGGCGGCTTCCGCAGCCGCAATTTTCGTCCTTTTCAACGGCGAGAAACTTGCCGGTGACGGTCGTCAGCGTGGCCCACTTTTTCGTCTTCTCGAGCGTGGCCGGGTCGTAGCGCTCGCGAAAGATCAGCATCGGGCCGGAGTTGCTGTCCGCGGCGATCATCACCGTGTCATTCGTCAGCACGACGCGGACCGCCTCAACGCGCCGCGAGTGCTGAACGTGAACGGCGTCGGGCCAGGAAAAAGTGCCCTTGAACTCGGTCGAGAGCACCGTCGCGTCGGGGCAAACGATCGCCCGGGCCGGAAACAGGTCGAAGATCACGTTCACCGTCCAACTCCAATTCTTCTGGCCATCGCCCGATATGTCACGCTCGCCGCTGCGGCGAGCTCAGCGACGGACACTCCCGAGCGGTAGAGCGAGGTACAGAGCTCGGTTAGCTCTTCATTTGCTCGAGCGTAGGCGCCGAGCGGGTTTGCCCGAGCGCGGTAGCGGCGGGCGAGCGGCGCGAGGCCCGTGATCTTGGAGAGGTCGCCCGGCGGAATCCGCGGGTTGTCGCGGTCGAAGAAGCGGCGAGCGCGAGAGTGCCGACGGCCCAAATTTTCCGCTGCGGCGAGGTGAGAAGAGGAAGAAGGAGGAGAGGGAACAACTGGGAGGGGGGACTTGGTTGGTTGCTGGGAGATGGCCCGGATCGAGGATCGCTGCCTGGGCGGGTCCCACGCGTTCGCGATCGCCGCGAGCGTCCAGCCGGCCTCACGAAGCGCGCGCACGCGGGCACGCAGCTCGTCACCCGAACAAACCCTCAACACAAACACCTCTGACTCTGGAAGTTGCATCATCGGCATCGTATCATTCGTACACGGAGCTCGGCGCAGCGGAACATTTGTGTACGAGATATACATTAAGGTTAGACGAGCTCGTAACTTTTGTACAAGAGGACGAATAGTACATTATGGTAGGCGATTTTGGCGGGAGAGACGGCCCCGTTTATGTTTTGTTGCGTGTTGAAGTGTTTCGATGAAGTGTTTATGGTCATTGATTTGCTGTCGTGCGACGAGACGAGACGAGACGTGTTGTTGGCGTGCGATGACGAGTATATGGTCGACGTGCGACGAGGCGCGTGGTTATTGATTGGCCAGTCAATAAAAGTTTCAAAAAAAGTTGGTAGGTGACTTGCATTCTGCGATTTGACTTGGTATATTGAAACTATCAAGCAAACGCTTGATACGACGAAAGGACAAGACATGAAGGTCAAGAAAAAGCATACAAAGAATCTGGAAGCGATCCAGGGAAGAATCTCGGTTCTTCGTTTTGAGATCTCTGAACGAGAGGAAGAGCTTCAAGAGCTTGCGAACCACCTCGCCGACATTGAACTTTCGCTTAGCGTCGAGGTCAGGACGCTGAAGGACGAGTTCGGAATCACTGCGAACGCCTGGAGCATCTGAAAAAACAAAAGTAAAGAGGCGGGGGCCACAGGTCCCCGCCTTTTTGCTGCGTCTAACCATGGCAGCGAATGACTGTTCATATATCAGCGCGTCGACCAATGACCTACCCGCACACGCCAGCAACCTACCCGCATCGTCGACAAGTCACCCGCAAGGGTCACCCGTACACGTGACGGTCGTCGCGACGTGGTACGAGCAGGTCGACGACCATGCACGACGAGCAGGTTCAATCGACGCGAACGCAACGCGACAGGGGCGGCCTCAAATGACCGCGCAATACCTACCCGCATGAGAGGGCAACCCGCACCGTCGTCGTCGACATACGACGCGACGAGTGCGATGGACGACTGACGCTGGCGTAGACGGGTACCCGCATATGTCGACGTGACTAGCGCAGGTACGTGTTACGAGAGCGCGTCAGGCGTGGTCAATGATTATTCGCAGGTCGACTCAAGCGCGACAAGCGCGAACACGAAAGGCGCACGATTTACCGCGCAATTGACCGCGCAATCAAACTAAACCGCATTATTGCGCTGCGAGGGTCACCCGCATGCGATGGCTAGTCGACGTGAACGGTGACGTTCTGGTCGCCATTGAACAGTTCAACGAACGTCTCAGCATTCATACAACCATCACCCGCAAGAGAACGTGCGCTCTGAAACGCGGCGATCGACATCATCGTCAGGTCGCCATACCAACCGTCTTTATCGCTGCCCGCATCGCGATATCCCAACTCGACGAGGCGACGCTGGACGTGGTGAACTGTCAATGACTTTCGCGCAAACGTATTTTTGTACACGCACTTATCGAGGTATACGTCGTCTGTCTCACTTCCACTGACGACGTGGCGAACAGGTGATGGCACAGATGACCCGCGCCTTGACGGCTCGACTTCTGGTGTTTCTTCAACAACCGCAACTGGTTCTTCGACAACCGCAACTGGTTCTTCAACCGCAACGATCTGTTCCTCAACAACTGCGACCTGCTCAGGCTGAACCTGCTCGGCTGGCTCTTGAACCTGCTCATCACTCATGACTATTCTCGCTTTCGTTTTACTTTCGACCTGGATTGAACACGCGACCACCGCGCCCGCCGCCAGTCGCTCCACCATTACCGCGCCACGCTGGCATGCGCCTACCCGCATGTGATCGTGCTCTAATCGTACCACCTACAAAACCTGCTGGTGGCTTGATCAATAGTGCTGTCAGCGCGTGAACGAGCGCGTCAACACGGTCTGGCGACCTGCCCTCGCCTGGAATCCACGAACACATTTGGGATTCAAGGTCGGCCAGATAGTTGACGTGGTGGATTCGACCTTGTTCATACGCGAGCGTAACTGGTTCCGCACGCAGCGCCTTACCGTATTTTGAGTGAACCTCAAGAACGTTGATGTGCGGATCGATCGCGTTGATCGCGTTGCGGACGAGCGCGCCGCCTTGGTTTACCTCTGCCACAACCGGGCACCCGTATTTGCGCGCCATTGCGACGACCGCATTTGCCCAAACCTCTGGCGATCCATGCACGGTCGCGTCCTCCATAACCCAAGCCTGCCGCTTGTATAGATCATGGTCTGCTGTTGCTGCGCAGACAACAATCCCGCATTCGTCGCGTGGGTTTTCGGCGACTGACGGGTCGACGCCGACGACGCGAAGTGGGGCGCCAATCGGAAACACGTTTTGCCTCGTGTTCTCGATCAGCTCGATCGTCCACAGCGCGCCTTCAACGTCGCTGAGCATCTCACCGTAAAGCTCTTGCGCCGCCAGACGAGTACCCGCGTACACGCCAGTGATCGCTTCAAGATACGCGTCTGACAGGTTGCCTGCGTTGTCCATCGTCGATCCCTTTGAGATGACGACGCGTCCTGTCTTTTCGGCCTCGGCAATCAACGCATACAGTACTGGAACGCGCTTCGGTGTAGTTGTGCAGATGATCTGTGGCGACATTCCAAGTCGTGTACCGACGCGAAGGTTGTCCCACGACGTCATGCCCGCAGCATCTGGTGTCTGTCTCCACGCCGCAATCTCGTCTGCCCACGCGTAGTGGAATTGAGGGCCACGAAGTCCGTCTGGTTCGTCGGCCGTAAAGCATGTCGCGGTGTTTCCGTTTGGCCACGTCAGACGTCGCTTTGATGGCTCGTACAGCGGTCGCTCGCTGGGAGGTGAGACGTTGATAATCCCTGACTCACCCTCAACGATGACGTCGCGAACGTCTGCTGCCGTACGTGCGACGAGCGCAAACCGCAACTGACCCTGGCTGGTATCCTTTGCTTTTTCGCGAATCCACTCGGCAGCGCTGCGCGTTTTGCCAGCGCCTCTGCCGGCAAGGTACATCCAGATCGACCAGTCGGTTCCGGCTGGCGGCAACTGCTCAGGTCGAGCCCACGCCTTCCAGTCCCACATCAACTGCTCCATATCGATGCCATCAAGTACGGCACGACGTTGGTCGTCTGGCAGGAGCGCGATCTGCTCCATTACACTCTTTCCCATGACGCTATTGTAACCCGCGTCAGGCGTTTGTCATCGAGCTCTCTGTCGCTTCGTCTTGATCGTTGCCTTTAACGCTGTACCCGCAGGGGCACCCGCTCACAAGTGACGGCATCATCATCACCCCACACTTAGGGCATGGTTCTTGTCGCGCGGTTGGACGATACCCGCGTTGCGCAAACGGCTTGAACGCGACCTCGTCGGCGTGATCACGGGTGATATGCGTCATCGCGTCGCCTGCACGCTCGTGAAGCGCGTCGCAGTATGGGCACTTATGCTTCTTCACTTGACCGCGATCCACGCGTTGTTTCGTGAGTGGTCTGGCATGAGCGGCGCAACGAAACACGCCATCACCTCATCACCGTAAAACTCACGGACACGCTCGTTGAGCTTTCGCATGACGGCCGCCTCATCGCTGTCAAAGGCTTGGTCGATCCCGCGCTTGATGTCGTTGTACGACGCGAACGTCCCAAATCGATCTTTTATCGTAAAACCGGCGCGCTCGAGCTTTTCACGAAGTTCATCGATCGTGTACTCGCGGATGTGGTTTGCCGCGGCCACCCCATTGAACACCGGCGTCGAGATCATCAGCTCACCGCCTGGACGAAGCAGCTCGTGAATACCGCGTAGGTACTCATCGCCGTGCTCCTCTGTCATGTGCTCGATCACCTCAAACGACACCGCAAGATCAAACGTCGCGCCGTACTCGTCAAGGAGCTCGCGCCAACGCTCAACGAAGTTGAACTCCTCGCGAAGAACCATCTCGTCCATCAGTCGCGAACCTGGCCTACGCCGGCTAATGAGCGGGATCTTGTTCAGGTCGACTCCAACGTAGAACGCCGGTCGAAACGTCGAAGCGCGTGAGTGTCGCAGCGAGCAAAACAGCGGCGCGTCGGATCCACAGCCGGCCTCGAGTACACGCCGCGCTCCTGCTGGTGACGAGTTTATGTACCGCGTCGCCCACCCCCAACGAAACACGTGAGCGAGGTAGTCGCGGTGAACTCGATGACCGTACTGCGCTGCGAGCAGCGCGGTCTGGTCAAACTGACGTTCGTCGTTGCTCGTGTCAGTCATTGTCCCATGCCTCGTACTCGTCGTCGCCCATCAGATCGCGCAGGAACTTTTCATTCTGACCCGCGGACTGTTTTGCAACGCGCCGAAGTTCGTTGCGGTCGTCGTCGATCGTGTTGAGTCCTCCGTCGAGTCGAAGGTATTCTGGGTGCCGCATTGGTGCCTCGCTTATGGTTTTGCGACGAGCGTGATGCGCTCGCCTGGGTTGATGTTTGTTGAACCGCGTAGGTCGACAATATCATCGAGTGCTCTTTGAGTGTTGCCGACGCAGTTCTTGCTGACGAGCCAGTACAACGTGTCGCCCGCTTGGACGGTGACCGGGTTTGGGTCACACGAGTACGCGTTCAAGCGCTCGTTCTCCTTTTGCACCGAGACCATTCCGACGATCGTCAAAATGATCAGCGCGATGACCGCGAGCTTCTTTGCCTTCCTCACCGTATTACCTCCTGTGTCGTTCGTCCTGTATTTATAGTACATTCCTTAGTTTGGTACTTGCTTTGTCTTTTTTCTTGCTGTTCGTGGTCTTGAGCTCTGGCACAGGACGTGGAACGGAGCACCTGAACCAGAGTCGAGCTTTCCAGCGATCTGAAGCGCCTCACGAACGAGCTTCTGCGTGTCTGACATGCTCAGGTCACTCAACTCATCGCCCCACTTTGCGTACATCGCGGCAAGCGCATAGCCGCCTCCAGAACCAAATGAATAGATGCCAGTGGTATCCCGCACCCACGCGTAGTCCTCACCAATCTCGTAGATCTGACCGTTGATGATCGCAAGCACTGTCGAACCGTGAACGGCCTGCTCCTTGTGCTCTTTTGCGACGTACCCATGATCTTCAAAGCATGACCGCAGGGCTGGTATGAACTTGCTCGTCATGAACCTGTCAAGTTTGATCCCTGACAACTCACCCGCGCTCGGTGGAGAAAACGCGTAGGCAAGAATATTGATTGCTCGCACGTCGCCTGCCGCACCAAGTAAGTATTGGCCATTTTTCATTACTTTTGCTGAACCGCGACCGAGCGTGTACGACCTGCCGCCATCCTCGGTGACTTTCGAGTCAAAGCCGACAACTGCCCACGATGGCCCTTGAACCGCGATGATCGTCGTCATTCTTGAGATACTACCAAACCGCGATCGATTTTTCGTGACACTTGTTCTACTTTACAATTGAAAATTGAAACCCCGATAGTTCCCAGTGGACGTAAAAAACCGCGTTTCCAGAAGAATCGGCAGTCGTAAGCCACGAGATGCTTTTTGCAGGTCGCCGCGTCTTGTCGAGCGCTTGAACGGCAAAATTCAGATTTGGAGACACTCCAGACACGCGGACCTCATAGTACCCGCGGCCGACCTTGCGTGCCGATACCTTCTCAACGGCGACCGCAATGGTCGTCGATGTTGTCGTTGTTTCCTGAGCAACTGTGGTCGTAGTTACCGGCGTTGGCGCTACCGCGTACGGCGCGTACGCCAATAGATTTGTCGACGTCGTGCTAAGGCCGGTGATCACGTTGGGTGTAGCAGATGAAACAATGGCACTGGCGACTTGCGCGGGCGTGTATGTTGGATTTGCCTCAAGCACAAGTGCAGCGATACCCGCAACGTGCGGAGACGCGAATGATGTTCCTTTCAATGTTCTGTAGTCTGCTGCCCCAGTGTGCCAGGCCGATGTGATCCACGCGCCAGGCGCATAGACATCGACGCACTTACCGTAGTTTGAAATTCCAAGCTTTGCATCTGCGCTATCCGTCGCGCCAACGGTGATTGCACCAGGTTCTGATCCAGGTGAGTACACGCAGGCGTCGGCGTTGTTGTTTCCCGCGGCGACGACAACAACAATCCCATCGGCGATCGCATCGCGTACTGCCATGTTCAAACTGCCTGACATCGGACCGCTCGCGCTGATGTTCATGACCGCAGGCACTCCCTGCTGGTGGTGCTCAATTGACCAACGAACACCCGCAGTAAGCTCAGAAGTCCACCCGGTACCAGAGCACCCGTAGACTCTTACAGGAACTATCGTCACTCCACGCGCAACGCCAGACAGCCCACCGGCGGCAGTGCCAGTCGTATGCGTGCCATGTCCATTACAGTCTAATGTCCCAAGACCATCAGCAACCCGCGTGTATCCGTCGACAATTCGTCCGGCAAACTCGATGTGGTTTTTGTTGACGCCAGTGTCGACCGCGTAGTAGTACACGCCACGCCCTGTCAGTGTTTGAGTGTATGAATTATCTAGCGGAAGAGCTCGTTGGTCAACGCGATCAACTCCCCACGGTACAGGGTTGACCGCAGCAACTGAAGAGCCGATCCAGACCACGCACGTCGTTGTGGCCGCTGCAAGTAACTTTAGCTTTGTCATTGTCGTCTTCTTTCAAACTGTCAAACTACGGATCTTATAGTGGAGTCGTAAATCAAACCACGACGAAAGGCACATCATGGCACAAACCGAAACAACTAACCACAAGGGCGCGTACCGCGGGTACATGCTCTACGGCAGCGTCCTGGAGCTTTGGTTCTCCAGCCCAACCGGAGACGAAACCGACTCCGTCCGACTGACGATGCAGTGCGCGAGCGAAGAACAAGCACAAGAAATCGCGGCGATGCATCAGCGAATGTGGGGGCTCAACTGATGCACCGCACGCGTCTCCGGGCACTTGGCGATTATTCGCTGAGTGCTCGGCGATTTGCTGCGCTCTTTTGCGCGTGCCAGTCAACGTACTCTTCATCTGCCACGTCGTTCATGACCATCCACACACCACCGGCGGCATGAGCAAACTCCTTACCGCGTGACGTGTAGAGCCTGTCCTTGAAGTTTGGATAGTCGATGGTTTCAATCGTGAGCTTCATGAAGTCCTCGAGAAGCTCCCGCGTCACGTACACTCGGTACTGGTAGTCGCGGCTTGGCGTGAACTCAATTTCCTCCTCTGCCATCTCGGCGAGAACCGCAAGCGACTGTCGATCGCGAGCTCTGGCCGCTAAGAGCCCTGGCTTGATTCCGTTGTCGACAACGCTGATGAATCCGTCTTGTGAGAATACCCACATATATTTCCTCCTTGTTTAGCGCGAACCTAGGCGCGAACCTGGTTGGTGCTGCCGCGAGCGCTAGATGCGCTCAAGATCGTCGGGAACATCGTCCGGACCGACCTCTTCGACTTCACATGAGCCGTAAGTATCGTTGAGGGCCCTTACGGCGTCGCGGCGACCGTTTTCAGTCGTATAAACCGCAACAATTTCACCCTGGCTGGTCACCGCAGTGACTTTGTACTTGATGTCTTGATCAGCCATATATCTAAATATACATTCCCTAGAAAATCACGATTTCTCTGCCAAGACCGCAAGAATGAGGCCTAACGCGCCGAAACCAACGATCAGCTCAAGATCTCCGCCAAGTACCGCGGTGGCCAGGGCGGCAAGCCCCGACACCACCGCAAGTACGGCGGTCCATACGAGGTTTCGCAGTTGCGAGAACCAGGTCGGCATGTTAGGCGCGATCAGCCTTGCGGGTACGACCCTTGAGGCGATCTGACGCGTTGCGGATCGGAGTTCCGCTGGCGGCGATGAGCTTTCGGACCTGTGCGTAGGTCATGTTGTGCTCACGAGCGACCTCGATGACGCTCTGGCCTGCTGCGTACAGTTCGCCCGCACGCTGGGCTGTCAGTTCGGTTGACATGTGTGTGCTCCTTCGTTGTGTAGTTGCTTGCTTGATTGCTATGACGTCGCTCGCAATTTCTTGCAACGCGACCCGCGACCTCGAGATGAGTGTCGCGGCTTCGTTGAGTAGCTTATCGTTACTCAAGATCTTTTCTCCTTCGTCATTGGTGAGTACTATACCACTTACTTTTCTGAATTTCGTGATTTACTCAAACATTTCTTTTCGTGGACTGACAACCCCAAGAAGCGCTGTCGGCGCGCCGCGCTTTTTACGGCGATCGCGGTAGACGTAGCCGTACCCCGCTGCGACAACCACCGCAAGTAGTGCCAAGAACTTCTTCACTTGACCTGCTCCATCGCAACAACCTTGCTCGTGTGCTTCTCCGGGTTTTGACACGTCGGTGGCTCTGAGACCTTGACGTACACGGTAAGTTTTGACCCGCAATCTGGACACTTCCAGAGGTACTTTGTCTTTGGCTCTCGTTCGCTCATAGTAGTCCTTTGGCCTCCTCAAAGGTGCCACTATATACTATGGCGGTGCAAACCCGCGTCATTTTGCAAGACCGGCTTTTTTCGCAATCCGCTTCACCTTACGGCGCTCGTTTGCTGTCATACCGCCCCACACGCCATCATCGTTGTTACGAAGAGCGTACTCGAGGCACTCTTGCTTGACAGGGCATGACCCGCAAAGTTGCTTGGCCTTTTTGACAACCGAGCGCACGTGATCCGCAAAGAACAGATCACCGCGACCGATGCACGCCGCGTTTTCGCGCCAAAGTCCTAGTCCTACGTCTGCTGTACTTTCTGACATTTTGCCTCCCATGCAATTGAATGATTTTGTTGACCGACCATGAATCACCAGCCGGAGACGACCCGCATCGCGGTACAGAGTTATCGTCTCACGGCTGGCGATGTTCGCATGGGTGCGATCAGTGAATGCGAAATCCGCCGCTGTGTTCCAAGAATTCGACAAACTCTTGGACATTTTCAACGTCAAACGGGTAGCTTGCTTCGAAGCTTTCAGTGGTGCCAATTCCTTCGCACCCATTGCACCAACCGTACGAGCGGCCGACTATTGACTTGATCTCGTCTGGCAGTTCTTTGTCGTGCATTCCAAGTTCAAATCCGACTGAATCGGTTCGAATCCCTGTCGCGTCGCACCAGCCGCAGTCTTGACGTGGAAGGTTCGCGATGTGCTCGTCGTAGCGCCGAGCAAACTCTGCGACCATTCCGCTTGCGATGTCGGCTTTGATTGCCCGCACGAGCTGTTCTGTCTGCTCGGCATCAAGCCCATCACCGCTGTTCGTGTGCCATTCGGCGCAGTGCCGCGCGATGTCCCCATAGTTCGCGCAGATGAAATCTGCGAGTGGGTGCCACCACCACACGTTGTTACGAAAGTATTCGCCTTTTTCCGACTTCGGCGCTCTGCCGTAGACGTCCATACCCATGCTTTGTGTCCTTTGTCTCTTGGCGAGCCCCTGTTGGCCCGCGCTTGCTGTAATAGTACTTTCCTTAGAAATTACCTGAAGCTGGATGATTCCGCTTTGACCGCAATAGATCAACGTCATCATGCGCCATTTGGACCGTGTCCATTAGGTTGACCCAGGCAAGATCTTTTGACGAGACGCTTTGAATGCGCTCGACCGCAACGGTGGCCGCATGAGACGCACTGTAGCTCACTGTAGCGAGGCAGAGCGCCATGAAGGCTTGGACTACCGCGAGTAGTGCCAAAAACGTGATCATTTGCTTCTCTTTGTGATCGAAATACCGGCGATCAAAAAGACGACGATGGCCCAGGCCACGGCCGTGAGCGAGTTGTATAGGTCGATATGGATTTCCACGTGATTTTCTCCCTTATTCCGTTTGATTTCAATAATACTCGGGCTTTTTGCCACTTTCGTGACAGTTCACCGCGTACCGGATTCAATATACTTTCCTTAGAAAGTACCTCAAAACACCCGCTAACCCTTATCTTTATTGGATTATGCCTTTTCGCCTGAGCTCCGACATCGCCTGCTTGTGTGACATTTGGTTGTACGACCGCTCCATTACGTATTCGACCGCTTGGCCGTACGTAAGCTCCAGTTCGGCCATCGCGGCGTGGATTAGGTCTGCTCTCGTCATTTTCTTGTCGATGTTCATGCGATAACTATACGCTCCTGAGATACGCAATCAACCACCCGCACAGGCCAGCGGCAACAAACTCGAGACGGTAAAGTATCGTCGTCAGCCCAACACGGAAACGAAAGGACCAGCAATGAAGAAAAAGTACAGGAACAACCCAAAGGCAGCGGAGAACCGCGTCTACGAACTGTCGCGCAAAATCGTCGCGATGCGTGCGGAAGTCGCAGAACTCGCTGAAGTCCTGAGAGAGCACAAGGACTCGTTCGAGTGGACGCTCAGCGGCCTGAACCTCGATGGAAAGTCGAACGACTACGTCGTCCGCACTTTCAACGACAGCGTCTCACCGCTCGAGTTCTAACTGCAAACTCGACAGCCCGCCGGCGGCCCGCAATGGGTTTCCGGCGGGCTTTTCTTTGACTCGATTGACGGGATAACTCGGGAACTTATAGTGGTACCGCAAGTTCAACGACGAAAGGATCAGGATGGAACTGACGGAAGCACTGAAGGCGGCGAAGATGGTCGTGAAGATCGTCGAGTACGCGAAGCGCGGGATGGTGAGTTGGGACGAGGCGGAATCGCAGATCACGAAGCTGTTCGTCGAACTGGCCCAGGGGAAGGTCGGATGACGTGACGATCGCGTCCAGCCGGCGGCGCATCAATCCAGCCGGCGGCGCACGTCGACACGACCAGCGAGTATCCGGTCGGGACGATCACGACCAGCGAGTATCCGGTCGGGACGATCGCGACCGCGTGGTGATGTTGACGGGATAACTCGGGATCCTATAATGGAGCCATGAACACCTACCGATATTCAATAACAGCAAATAACCGCGAAATTTCGTACGACATTCAGCATCCCGATAATTGGGATTCGATTCGCGATACGAAAAATTTCATCGACGTCCTACTCCAACTCGACGAAATTTTCATCGACTTCGACGCGAAAAACGTCCGCGTCCGACGCGTCTCATAACGCGTCGCGACCGCTCCAGCCGGCGCCTCGCGTCCACCGCGTCCAGCCGGCGGCGCACGTCGACACGACCAGCGAGTATCCGGTCGGGACGATCACGACCAGATTGACGGGAGCGAAACTCGGGATCGTATAATATCGTCGTACAGCCCACGACGAAAGGACGAACAATGGCCCATTACGAAATAAACGTCGACGAACTCCGATACGACGACGCCGCGTACGACGCAGGGTTCGACAGCGACGTCGAATTCGCGATCGACGAACTCGCCGACCGCGATCGCGTAACGATCGTCGCGACGAACGACAACACGATCGTCGTCGCGATCGACGAAAACGATCCCATCGCGATCGCGCAACTCCTCGAATTCGCCGGGCTCGACGAACTCGACGACATCCGAATCGCGTAACGCGAATCGCGAACGACGCGTCCAGCCGGCGGCGCGTCGTTCGCGGCGCGTTCGCGCGCTTCCAGCCGGCGGCGCATCAATCCAGCCGGCGGCGCATCGCGTCCACACGCT
>Ga0129333_10001757_pt1 | contig 19902 bp, 43 predicted proteins | sample CPB6_08_DNA_FD_94474 | JGI IMG/M metagenome (GOLD analysis project Ga0129333, IMG submission 94474) | Freshwater to marine salinity gradient microbial communities from Chesapeake Bay, USA - CPBay_Sum_0.6_0.8_DNA | ecosystem: Environmental > Aquatic > Marine > Coastal | place: USA: Chesapeake... | reverse complement strand
GCACAACGCGTGAAGACTTTGAAAATGAAGATGCAATTTACGCTATAGAATTACCCACCTTGCAAGGAGTGCAAAGAGAATTTCTTGAGCAAATCAAGAATCAAAGGTCAACCCCATCAGATTAAGTTCTGTTGGGGTTTCGGCAGTACTAAACATACTCATATGAAAGAAATAGAAAAAATTGCGTTCTATCTTGCATTGCGTGAGATAGACGAAATCGTGACAACTCACAACTTTGTACCAAATCGCAACTTTGTTTTTCGTAGATTGCAAGACTTTTGTCTACGAGAAATCAAGAACAACAAAAGCGAAGAGGTGAAAGAGGTTTTGAAAGAACTTTTTTGGCAACTAAATTCGCATACAAATGAAAAGTAAAAAAGTTACACGAACTGCCAAAGCCAAGGTAGAAAGCAAACCCAAAAAGATGGTAGAAATTCTCTACCCTTTAGGAACGAAAGTGACGACTGATTCCGGTCGTACTCTCACGGTGAGGCAGACTCCAAAGGACGCAGAAGATGTGATTTGTGCGGATGGTAAACCAAAATATCGTCCGCTCAAAGGATATCAGCAGTATCCCGATTTTTACTTGCCGGACAGAATCAATCTGCTACAGGATGGTCAACAAAACAACAAGACCAAAAAGAACGACAACCAAACATACACACTTTCGCTCTCCGCTTATACGCAGAATTCGTTTGGCATTAACATTTGCCCAAAAGCAAGTGCCGGATGTGCTGACGCGTGTTTGATTACAAGTTCTGCGAATTGGGCGTATCCATCCAATGTAACAGGCAAGATTGCACGTGCTGACTTTTATCTTGTTCACAAAAAGATATTTTTGAACAGATTGCTTGACGAGATAGTCAAGACTGCAAACAAGCATAAAGGTCAAAATGTCGTTTACAGGTTGAATGTTTTGAGCGATTTGCCATTTGTAGAAGAGGTGACGAAATTGGCACAACAAATGAATGTGACAATACCCAAAAATGTCATCTTTTACGACTACACGAAGATACCATCAAAAGCCGGTGTGTGGACAATGGGAACAGGTAACAAATACTATGTAACTTTTTCGTTGAGCGAAGAGAACAGGGCAGAGGCATACAAGTTTTTAAAAGGTAGTACACCGATGCTTGTCGCTCCTGTTTTTGAGGTGAGTAATCAGAATATAGAAAAAACACCACAGAACGGCATAGACTTTCCGTATGTATACGACGGATATATGGTGTTGGATGGTGACGAGAGCGACGACAGGATGATAGATGATTACAATTGGCTTATTAGTCAATACAAAGCGAAAAAGATAGCCACCCCGACCGCTTGGCTTGGTTTACGAGGCAAAAAGACGAGAGGAAAGATAAGGACATCCATTGATACCAACGGATTCTTTATCGCAGATTGGAAAAACAAATAAAAACACATATGAAACCCGAACAAGACTATTTTCTAAACCCCGAAGACATTCAGTTGATGATAGAACTGATTGAATTTCGTTTCCAAATGGCAGAGATGTCTGACGACAATTACGACGACAGATATCTTGCCGAAGATTTGTACATTTATCTCAAGCGAATGCAGTTGGAGGCTGTCAAGAAATGAAATGCCTCCTGTATCTAAAGTATGCAGAGTCTGTGAATGTGGGTGATTTAGTCACCTACATTCCCGACCCATATAGCGATGGATGCGATTGGGAACAGGGAACAATCTATGCGATTGCACCATCACCAATGCCACAACATCCTTTACGCATCACAATTGAGCGACCCAATGGTAGCAGATTTATCTGCAATGCAATGAAGGTCGTGAAAGGATGGGTAAACAACGAGGAAGATATTGACATACACGAATAGTATGTGGATATAGTGTGGAAATCAAAAAGTAAGTATAACGAAATTTAATGGTAATATTGTATCCCATTATGGAAGACATCACAGAAAAACACAAAGTACGAACAACGCTATCTTTAGAGGACTATGCAGTTGTTCAAAATTTCTCAAAATTGAATCCCGAATGGAATTTAAAGTTTTATGTAGAAGAAGAAGACGACCAAGCAGTAAAAGTTGCCATCGTATTCAGAAACGCAACAAAACAGGAATTTCATCAGCGAATGATTCACTTTTTTATCAAAGCATTTAAATACAAAACCAATTAATTAATTTTTTATGTCACAAGAAATCACAATCGCAAACGAGAGCAACGAGGTTGCTACTCTTGCACAGGGAATCAGCAACTTTGCTGAATTGTTGGAACTATCTGCGAAAGTAGACAAGATGAAACCACAAGTTACGCTCACCGCTGACTACATTGAGTTGGAAAAGCCAAGCGAATTCTTTAGTGGAATCTTCATCGGTCTGCAAGTAATGGGAGTTACTGACAAAGCCACAGGCGAACAAAAAGAACTTGTAGCCGCACGATTCTTGATTAACAAAAAGGTTTACATCAATGCCGGTGTGACCTTGGTTAACGAGTTGAAACGAGCATCAGTTCCTGTTGGAACTCCGTTACAAGTTACCTATATTCGCAAAGAGGGTAATGCAAAAATTTACGAAATAGCCTTATTGGGTTAAATTGTGAAAAAATCACGAAAAGGGAGGGTTTATACCCTCCTTTTTTTTCTTTAAATTGAAAAACTGATTAAAATGGCAAAACAACCACGATATAAAAGGACGATTGGTAAGGATGGAAAGCCTTATTACTTTGAATTGAAGAAAGACAATAGTGGTGTTGAAAGATATTTGCCAATAAACGAGGAAAAAGGTCGTAAAAAGTTCATTGAAAAGAACTACGACAACCTTGCAAAACCATCAAAACGAGAGCAACAAAAACTGACTCCAAAAGAACAGGAAACATACGCAAGAGCCAAGAATCAAAAGGACTTATGGAGAATTAAAGGAAAACCATTGAAGCGTTGGAAAACAGATTTGCTTGAGTTCGCTAAATTGATTGACCCAAAAGCAAAAACACGAAATTTGGATGAGTTACCCACACCATACACAAGACCATCGGATGTAGACAAAGACGTAAAGAACATATTACAAAACTTGCCATTGATTCAAGTGGAAACCGAAATTGGTGCAAGTGGTTTTCGTGATAGAACAGAAGCGTCCGGAATTCACGACATCGTTGAAAGATTGGATTTTGTTGGTACAGATGGATGGAAAATTGCAGTCACAAGCGAAGATGGGGATGTGTTACGTGGTGAAACCGCTTTGAACTATCTCAAAGATTGGGAAATAGCACAAACAGAACAGATTGCAGAAGAAGAAGACAACGTAGCAATGGTAAGATTTAAATATCAAGTTCAATACGACGATACAACAAGAACAATTTACATAGATGTGAACGATACAGATTGGGATATCGCTACATCAGACCCAATTAAAAGAACAAGAAGATAATGTTTAAAGGACAGACTTTACCCCGAACAACAAAGTTGGTCAATACGTATCAAGAGATTCTGAATGAAAAAAAAGTACCATTCATCATCAAACACGGAACGTACACCACCAAAATACTGCATCCAAATGGAGAGGTCAATTTTTGTACTGCCAAGTACAGACAGAAAGTTTTTATTGCTTACAACAAAATCAAAAAAGACGTACTAAACTCTGACAGAGGACGTGAAATTATGAAGATGGTGCATCAAACAACCAACTATGGTAGTGGTTTGTTGCCATCGTCGTTTTTCTCACCACAGGTGCTGAATATAGACATCAACCAAGCCTATGCAACCTGTTTATACATCAACAAATTAATCACCAAAGAAACGTATGAATATCTGCAATCATTAGGAAAACACGAACGTCTTGTTTCTGTTGGTATGTTGGCAAGAGGCTATACACAATTTCATTATGAAGATGGAGAGTGTTTCAAAGTTGATACATTTAGAGAGCCAACAGCACAAGTGTTCTTTTACGTCATTCAAGAAATCAACCATTTGATGAACGATATGAAATTTTTCTTGGGAAAAGATTACGTGATGTATTGGGTTGATGGCATATTCTTTCGTTATGGAACTGCCCAATGGAGAATAAAACAGGCAGAAGAGATTTTGCTTGAGCAAGGATACAGATACAAATACGAAGATTGCAAAAATTTTGACTATCAACGTAAAGGAGAAAAAATTGTCGTACAGATGATAAAAAATGGCGACTTGAAACGATTTGAGTTTAAACCCGAAGACAAGAAATCAATTTTACAAGTACTTTATGAAAAAGCGAAGAAATCCGAAAATAAAATACACGATGGAGGAATTAAGGGATTTCTCCAAGGACAAAGCCTTGTTCTTTAGAATGATAGAAGAGCAACAATGGATGACGTTAATCTACGATGGTGATTGGGAGAATAACGAAAAACTAAATTACATACGCATATGGTTTGCACGTACCACAGGTCAAGATAAACACCTTAAACCATTACAATTGGAAAAGCAAGAAAAAGTAGATAAATTTGGACAAGCAAAATTGCTTTGATATGCCACGTAAAAAAATTGTAACGATTAAGATAGCAACTCCGATTAAAAACATAAGCGTAAATCCAAAACAAAAAGGTGTTTATATGGGATACATTGTAGATGCAAACGACAATTTCCATATGTTTAACGACAAAGGAGAGTATGAATCATTAGAACAAAAACTAAAAAAAATAAAATAAAATTATGGAAACACCACAGAACGGCAGTTATGTCGCCCCCGAAGACAGCAAAAACGCAATTCCAAATATGGATGAAGCGTTGCTTGGACACACGTATGACGAGGATGGAACACCCATTCTTATTTACAGCATTGATTTGATTTTGGACATTTTAGAACAAACGCACGTTGGTCAAAGCGATGCAGAAATTTGGGCAATGTGCAATCAAATAGAAACTGACTACTGCGATAGCGTAGTCTTTTGTTACACCTAATGAGGAAAACCCTAATTTACATATTGGGTCTTTCTGCCGGAATCCTAACAGCATCAACGTTGTTAGGATTTCGTGGTTTAAAGAAATTGACAGGTTTGAATTTCAAGGGTAAAAAAGTATTGTTTATTGGCGATAGCCATACAGCCCTGTACAATACAGGATGGCAATCAATTCTTGCCAAACGTTATGGATTTACAGAGAAAAATACTGCTGTTGGTGGAAAACAAACGAGTTGGATGTTGAGTCAATTAAAATTGGCTTTGTCTACAGGAGATGATTTTTACGCTTGTTTTATCTATGGCGGTGCAAACGATGCCTATAGTGGAGTCAGCAACGAACAAGCAATTAAGAATATACAGGCGATGGTTGATTTGTGCAAAGAGAAAAATATCATACCAATCGTTATTGTTGGCTACAACACAAGAAAAGTCAGCGTTGGAAACCCTGCAATGCCAACAACAATCTACGTAAAAACACAAAAAGGTATGTATGAGTTGGCTGAAAAAAGATATCAGCAACAATTATTGATGCAAAAGTCAATAAAAAACGCTATCATAGTGCCTATGTGGAATAACGTTAGTTACGCTACAGCACCAAGTGATGCCTTACATTTGTATGGTCAAGCACAATTAGATTTTGCCAATTATATTGATTCAACGTTGTTTAAAAAATGAATAAGTACATAAAGTTTGGGCTGATATCAGCAACGTCAGCAGCGTTGGTTGCGTTTATTGCAAGTAGAAAGGGAGGTTCAACGGCTTATGTTCGTAGAGTAGCAAGAAAAATGGGTTACACAAGATTTCAAAAATATCCAATATTGATGGATACGATTCTGAAAGGAGAATCACACACGTACAACGATTATAACTACAAAACGAGTGGTGGTTATGGTTCTTTCCTGTACGGAAAAAGCAAAGGAGGGACAATCACCAAAAAGTTGACAGACTTGACGATTGCAGAGGTGATGTCTTTGCAGAATGCCGGAAAACTATTTGCTGTTGGAAGATATCAGATGATACCATCAACGTTAAAAGCGGCTGTGGGTTATATAAAAGCCAATACAAATGAAAAGTTTGATGATGATATGCAAGACAAGTTGGGAACGTCTTTGATTGATTACAAACGTCCATACATCGCTCAATACTTGAATGGAAAAGTTGCTGATACTGCACAAAACCTAACAAAGGCAGTATATCAAACCGCAATGGAATGGAGTTCTGTTGCAAATCCATACACAGGTGTTAGTTACTATCCAAAAGATAGAGCATCAACGTCAGCAGATTCTGCAAGAACTGCACTACAAGAACAAAGAAAAGCATTGGGAAAATGAAAAAAGATACGTCATACGAAAACTACGTAAAAAAGAAAGTATTGTCAAAAGAAAATAAGCAATACGTTAAAGAGGTAATCTTTAACTATGCTGACAATGGCAGTTTTAAATCTGCGTTTATCATCTTAAAAAACCCTTACGTATTTTACAAGTTTAATTTTATCAAAAGCAATTCAGACATTGATTTTGGTAGCGATATGAACTTTACAAAAAGTGGCATTGACGATAATTTGATAGATGTTTTTTTTGATGGATTAGTAGAATACTCAAGAGGAAAATTGAATTCTTTATGGGGATTGGCAAAAATGACACACAACAACGTAGTCATACAAACACCAACAGAAATGTTTTACGATGACGATGCTATAGGTCAAAGATTTGTATTAAGAGGTGCAAATGCAATTATGTTGGATGGTCTTTGGCAGACAAATTCTGTTTTTGTTTTTAAATCTGAACGAAATGATAAGCCAAGAAGAACAACAGAAGACATCAAATATATAAAACAAGGTCCTGCCGGAATTACAGGAAATCGCAAAAAGATTGTAAAACCAAAACGTTTGAAATTGTAATGTACAAAATACTGCCATATCACAGAACACAAGCACGTAGATTGGGTGTGGTTATTCGTCCATCAAGAAATCAGAATAAAAAGTTGGATGTCTACAAAAATGGACGCAAAGTAGCATCTATTGGTGCAAAGGGATATGGTGATTACGCTGTGTTTTTAGGAAAGGAACGTAAGGGTCTTTTTCCAAAGGGATATGCGGCTTCCAAACGCAAAGCGTACAAGTCAAGACATCAGAAAGATAGGGTAGTTTTGGGTAGTGCAGGATACTACGCAGACCAAATTCTTTGGTAAAAAGAAAAAAGTGTATATTTGTTCTTTAAAAATTTGAAATTATGCCACGTAAAACAATGAAAGTTGCCACCACGTACGCTGAAAAATCAGCACGTAGGAGTAGAGTTAAATCAGCGAAAGCACGTTCAGTAAAAGTTGCCGCAATGAGAGCAGCACGTCGTGCAAAACGTATGGTTTCTTCCGGAATGTTATTGATGCCTCCATCAGCACCAACACGCAGAACAAAATCAGCAGGTGCTGTTTCTGTAAAAGTTGGAAAGCGTAAAACTACTCGCAAAGCAGGAGTTACCAAAGGTTGCTCTACAGCAGGACGTGAGTTGGTCACCAAGAGAACATCACGTGCCGGAAAATATTTGGTTACCAAGTGTGGAACAGGAAAGTCAGTTGCAAAACGCAAAACGACTACCAAAAAAGTTACTGCCAAGAAAACTACTGCACCAAAATCTGCTGTTACCAAAATCAAAGTTGGAGCAGGTAAGGGAGTTAATCCATTGAAGGCTGTTGCAAAAGCAGTTAAGAAAGTGGTTAAGTCTGTAGTTGGTGGTGGAACAAAGAAACGTAGCACAACCAAGTCTGTAGTGGCTAAAAAACGTGTTGTACGCTCTGCTTCTTCAAAAGGAAAGTTGGCACGTATCAAGCGTATCGTTTGTTAATTTATGGCATCCAAGAGAAGGTATACTATCTACCAAGTATTTAGTAATAATATGATATTACCACCTGCACGTTATGTTGCGGCAGTATCTGCTTACAACCCAAAGGGTGTATTGACCTACCTTGTTGAAGGTGGTTATGAAGGTACTTTTATTTGGGGAACACGTACTGCTTGGAATAGATTTGAGAGGAGCAAATACAACGACGTAAGGGGAATGTACAGGGCTGTATTGAGTAAGTAAAATTAGTTGATGGATAAGTTTAGTGAAGGGGATATTTTGGTGACTAACTGCATCAATTATCCCCTTTTTTTATGTAATCACTTTGGTATAATAGTAATCGTAAATGGCAAGTATTGCGTTGTCAACAACACTCCAAGTAGGGTCAATAAGTTTGGCGGTAACATTGTCTGCCAACCCATCAACGATTTCCTCAAAGATAGGAACGTAATTAGAGTTATCCACACAGATATCAACACTCGCAAAGTTGAGAATTATATAAAAAAATACCCCAACAGAAAGTGGACGTTGGGGTATAATTGCAAAACGTTTATTGACGAAATCAAACGTCTTTATTCGTAATCATCCAAAAGACCTGCACGTTCAACAACATCGTATTTCCAATTGTTGCTGTCCATTCCAAGCCTATTCCTGTACTCTTCAGCATCTTCAATTAATTCGTTGAAGCCTTTGAGCAGTTTCTTGTAGCGGTGAGAACTTTCTTCATAAAGCGTTCTGTATTTCACCATTTCATCTGTCATCTTTACGAGGTCTGCTAATTGTTCGTTCATAATCCCAAAATTTCTGTTAGTTCTTCAAGTGTTCCCAAATCAACATATATTGGCTGATGTACGCTAACGTACGCACCCCATATGTTATAGACGCAGAATTCTACTGCATCTTCATAAGTCATCTCGTCACGCTCCATTAGGATGTCAATCATTTTTGATTTATCCATAATGAATCTGTAGTTCTCCATATCGCATCCAATGATGGCATCTTCAAAGCCTGTTGGATAGATGTATTCGTCGTGATTAGCCATTACTGATGTATATTATGGGTCTGTTGATGTTGCATTCGTATGCCACAGATTTGTGATACACCTTGAAAGACGATATAAGCCAATTGCATAGTAATGTACTGACGTATATTGACCTTCTTTCCTTCAAATACGATTTGTTCTTGTCTGTATTGTTCATACGCTTTCTTTAGTTCTGACTTTGGCAAATATATGTCGCTTTTCCAACCATATCCACGAGTCACAAAGTGTAAATCCTTTTTCATTTCCAACCTCCTGTGGCATCTTCGGAATTTTTAACGTCAGAATCGTCTTTTTCAAGATTCAATTTGTTGGTCATCATCTCCAATTGCTTTCCTTGGTCTTCAGCAATAGCACGTACCATCAGTCTACCAAAAGCCTCTGCTTGTCTACAGATATCCATCCATTCAAAGCGAAACTCTCCCTCTGTAGGTTTAGCGTGTAACTGAATCAAAGCCTGTAAAGCCTGTCCTGCGTAATACTCTTTTAACGTCATTCCCTGTTCGTAGTACCCTGTAGGGGTTTGAAATGGAAAGGCTGACGCTTTGCCTTTCTCTTCAATGTACTTTTCTGCGATATTTTTCATAATTGTTAATCGTTTTCCGGTCTTGGTACACGTCCAAATTCATCTTTGAGGTCAATGTCTTTGCCATAACGTGCTAAAAAATAGTTCTTTATCAATGAACGAATGAAGGTTTGACGAGAAATGCCCAACTGATAGCACTCCTTTCTAACCTCGTTCAGCATATTTGAGGATAGCCCAACGCTAAACATATGATACTTGTTTCTTGGTTTCATAACTACGAATGTAGTATTATTTATATAATTTTTATACCAATTTACTACTTTTTGTGGGTTTTTTTATCTTTTATTGACTTTTTAACGTATGGCATTTTCTAATTTCCGACCTTTGTTTTGATGAAGATTACTTGGAAAAAAGTTCTCCCTTGGGCAGCAGCGTTCGTTGCCTATAGGCTTTATAAGATATACGAGGTGGGTAAATCCTTCCAATGGTATCTGTCAAGGGTATATCCATCACGTGCAGGTTTGAATACGTTTAGTATTACAGCAGAGTACGAGATATACAATCCGACAAGCACATCATTCTATGTTCGTGGAATTCAAGGAGAGATGTATTACAAAGGAACTCTCATCGGAACATTCAATGGTGGTGGATTTGATATGAAAGCAGGTAAATTCAAATACCCTGTAGAGTTTATCATTCCAAACAACGTAGTAGTAAGCACTATTACCAAGATTGTATCCAAAAATGAATTCCCTGTATTTGATGTAAAGATGACTACGTACTTGCCTTTGTTTAAGTCAGAGGAAAGTTTCGTGGTGAATACAGCAGACTACGCAAATGATTGGTCAAGCAAGTTGTTGAACCTATGGAAATAAATGCACCTGCATATAAAGGGATAAAAAGATATCAAGATGGCGACAACGCTATGTTGAGAAAGGTTATTTTGGAATCTACTCCCAAAGCAGTTGAGCAAATGTGCAAGTATGCAGAGCAGTTTAGAGGCAAAGACGATTTAGAAACGTGCAGAAACATTTGGAATTTCTTAAAAACAAGAATCAGATACGTTGCTGACCAAGAATATCAGATAGTTCGTTTACCTTCAGCATTGCTAAAAACAAAAGAAGGTGATTGCAAATCGTATTCTGTATTTACATCAGCAGTACTACAATGCCTTGGAATACCTCATCACTATATGATGACATCGTATAACAAGAGCAATCCAACACCATCTCACATCTATGTAATGACAGATAGTGGGATTATTATTGACGCTGTATGGCATAGTTTTAATTCCGAAAAGCCATATGCGTATGTTTACAAAATAAAACCTTATAAAACAATGAAAACAAATACAGGATTGGGAGGAACAGCGTTGCCTCCATTCAAAATAGGGATGGGTGCTATTCCTTCTTTTCAAGGACGTGGTTCTGCAATCCCTATGATTAGCAAAGTAGGTATGGGAGATTGTGGATGCGGATGTGGTGGAGGATGTGGTGTGGGTGCTATCGGTAAAAAGCAACTGAATACTCCATTGAGAGATTTGATATTGCTATTCTTTAAAAATAACGTTGGTGGTTTTGCTACCAAATTCCAAAATGCCGGTATAGGTGACGACAAATTGGGTCGTTGGTTTACTGAATTGGGTGGAAATGGTCAAGAGTTGTGGGCGGCTATTAAAGAAGGCTCGTCAAAACCTGTAGTTGCCAAATGGTTTTCTAACGCAATCAAGAACAAAGTTGTTCGTATCCTAAAAGATATCCAAAGCAAACGCAAGGGTATGGGAGGATATATGGGAGCAACAAGCGTTGAGCCAACATCTCAAGAGTTGATGTCTGAAACCACAGAAGAGGCAAACACCACAAACTATCAAAATTCTGACGACATCATTGCGGCAGTAATGCAAGGTGACTATATAGTAGCGATACGATTACTATGTATTGCATTAGGGGGAGTTGCGGCTAACGCTATTCCTGCTTGTAATGTAGACCCAACACAGGTAACTCGTGCCATTTGCAGTACAGGTGGTGGAATTGTAGGAAACGTATTCTTTGCTATTGTAAGAGAATTGATACGTGTTTTGTTTCCAAAACCTGTAGCACCTAAAAAATTAGAATGGTCTTCTGTAAAAAGTCAAATTGACTATATTTTGTCTTTGGCAGGAAAGCCAATTGACGCAATGACCCAAACGATTTGTAAAAATTCGGGAGGAAACGCAGTTATCAATAGTATTCCTTGTGCATATCTCGTAGGAAAAACCACTTATGACGAATCTGCGATTGCCCCAAGTTTGTTTGTGACATATTTAGCGGCTTCAAACGTTTCAGATACATTGGCTTCACAAACTGCTGAATATTTGCGTTCATTGGGAAAAGGTAGTGTTGTTGTTGATTTCTACGACAGAGTGCAAAAAGAAAAAAATACACCATTGCCAAATGTGGATGATAACACAGGAGATGAACCAAAAATGGCAGGTACAGGTATAGCCATCGCTATCATTGGTGCGATATTCTTGATGTCAATGAGTAAAAAAGGTATTAAAGGTAAAAGATTATGAAAGTAGGTTATATGGCAGGTACAGGTAGCAACACAAATACCATCTTAATGGTGGCTTTGGCATACGTTGCTTACAAGTACATAACGAAGGCAAAAAAATAATTTTGCATATGTCCAAGATTTTATACATATATTTGTCAAACAATTAAAATAGATAACAAAATGGCTAACATTCTTTCTCAAGAAACGCTGATTGATATCGCTGCTATTGGTGGCGGTTCAGTAATTGCCGCACAAGTGGTGGACAAACTTGCCCCCAAAATCACTAAAGTGGCTAAATTGGAAAACAACGTTTACGCAAACAACGCAGTACCCATCTTGGTAGGCATCTTCTTGCCTTCAATTGCAGGTGGCGGACGTATTGTAAACGGACTTGCAAATGGTATGATTGCCTATGGTGCGGCTAACATCGTTAGTGCGGCTGTAGACAAATTCTCCGGCAAACCAACAACTCCTTCTTCATCAAGCACAAGCGGTGGCGGTTCTGCACAACCTGCTGACACCACTACTGCTACTACAGGCTTTATGGGTAACGTAATGATGCAAGGTGTAGGTGAAAACGTAATGATGGGTTCAACCGATGATTACAACACCTATTCTTCTGACTCTTACGATATGACCTCTGCCGATGCAGGTGAAATGAACTACTAATCTTATAAAAAAAAGTTGAAATCATAAAACTCTAAAAATCAATAAGTTATGAATAGTATCGTATCAGAAAAAAAGTTTATCCAAGAGCGTTTGGGTATTCCTTATGACAACCTCTCACAATCATATTTGAGAGCCGAAACTCCATTGACCACCTTGTCTTCTTATCAGTTCTTTCTGCAACGTGGACAAGTTAACACACCTGTCGTTACAGAGCGTTTGCTTAATTTGAACGACCAATTCGTGATTACACATTTCACCATTGGTTTGAAATTCATCGCTGCTGCTGCTCCTACAGATGCACAGCACTTGGATGCTCCTGTATTCACTTATGTGAACGACAACGTATTTGTGGGTAACGCTCAAAACGCAACCGCAATCTACAACTCAAACTTGTCTTTCATCATTGACCGCAAAGAGTACTTGCCCGAATTCCCCGGACGTGCCTTCTTGCGTCAGCCCACTACACAGCAAACCGCTGCTAACAACTTGAAAGATGGATTTGACAATGGATTGTACGGATTCTATCCATCAGAGCCTACGTTGATTGATGGTCGTCAGACCTTGGATATCAGCATCAACTTTGGTGCAGCCGCTACCATTTCCGCAGCCGCTCAATTTACATCAGCAGTATTTGAGGTACGTGGTTACTTGGTAGTAAACGCTAAATCATAAGCCTGTTCGGGGTTTCTGTGATATATAAAGAGGGGGTGTTTCGGCATCCCCTTTTTTTATTTGGCATTTTTCAAATCATATTACTTATATTTGTTACGTTAAAAATTTAAAATATGAACAACCTTATCATTAAACGTTCTCAATTAGTACAGGCACAGATTACAGGGGCACCTGCTACAGGTCGTCGCTATAACTTCCAAGAGGTGCCAAATTTGTCAAGAAATAACATCATACTCTATGGGTATGAGTGCTACACACGTACTGAATTGGCTATCGCTCCCGACTCTTCTCAAGTGGTAGCATCTGCTGATATTGATGGTGTAATTGTTACTTGGAGAGATATTAATAAAGTAGAGTTCGTTTATCAACAACCTGCTTTCAACTTGGTTCGTAGCAACGTGGGTGGTTTTGTGACTATGTGCAAACCTCGCATCATTAACCTTACCGATTCATACGTACAATTGACATCTGTCGGTGGTATTGTTGCCAACGACGTTGTTGTGTTTAACATTTACTATCAACTTGTAGGAGAATAATCCAATGGCTGCATTAATATCGCCTTTGATACAGCATATGTATCAGAACCATATGGCGATGCCATTTGGAGATTGCTTTAGCACACACGTTGAAAGTGTGTATTTTGAGTTTTCTGCACTTGGCAACAATTCAGCCATCGTGGGAAAACCTATATATTTTGCTCCCAATCCCGATTTGGATGGAGAAAATTCTATTATTACAGGTATTGAGTGTGTAGATAGTCAACGCGTTCCTAACTTGCCAACAAACGCAGGTGCGACAAATTTGAATCAAAACGAAATATCACGTGCTACACTCACTCTTTCTAACAATAAAAGAGAAGAAATTGCTATCATTCCTTGTTTTGCATTGATTCGTGGTGTTACAGGAGCGGCTACATCGTTCCAATCACAATCAAAAAACACCCCAATGTTTTGGCTTAACACACAAATATGGCAAAACTGCTATGTGACATTCAATGCACTTGTGGGTGCTATTGGTGTTGGAGCAGGAATGTACTTTAACGTGTATTACATTAAGAAAAAAATCTAATCAATGACATCCCCCGAATTCATAATTGACGTAATGCGTGAGCAAGACTTACGCTATTTTACTATTGTGGATAGTGAGTATAGGTTGCAGTATCAACAATGGCAACCAATCTCATTAGAAGAAAGTATCACACGTCTTAAAAAGTTTATTGACCATTGCAGTACAAACACGATTTTTCGTATTTCTCTGTATAGCACCAATGAGCGATTGAAAGATGGAACACCAAAGCGTGATGGTCTGACCTATGAGGTGATGATTACAGAGTCTTTGCGTGAAAAACAAAAGATGTCAGAGATTCCAAATCAGACTCCTATGATGGGATTGGATGGATACGTTGACAAAGCGTATTCAGCAGGTGCTATGGGTGCTATTGACTTGGATAGATACCTCAATACAAAAGACCAAATCTTGCAGTTGCAATTGAAGATTCAGCAGTTGGAGATGGAGAAAAAGTATATTGAGGACAAATCTGCACGTGATTTGGAAAACTTACGCAATGAATATGAGCGTAAGAGTTCAAAAGAAGAGCGTATTATGGGTATTGCATCACAATTCTTCCCTATGATGATGGGTGGAAATCAATCACCTATGAACGGATTGGACGTAGAAACAGATACACTTATGGATAAAAAAGTAGAAACCCCGAAAGACAAGGTTGTGAAAAGTATTAATTTTCTAATGCAACACGACCCCGATTTTGTAACCAACATTTCCAAATTGGCTGAATTAGCCGAAAAGAAACCAATGGTTTACAAGATGGCGGTACAGCAACTAAATCAATTCTAAAATGGGAGTATTAAAATCAGCAGGACAATTTGTAAACAAATACAAAGTACCCATCATTCTTGTTGTTGGTGGTTACGTTGCTTATAGGCTTTATAAGAAAAATAAAGCAAACGAAGACTTGGCAAAGACAAAGAACGACTTGAAAACGTTAGAATCTCAAGGAGATGTCCCTTCGTATATATCAAGTCAATATGAGATTTGGGCAAACGCACTCAAACAGGCTTTTGGCGGTGCAGGTACGACAACAGATGTTGTATTTAACGTGTTTTCAAAAATGAAAACGACTGCTGATGTATTAAAACTATACGATGCTTTTGGAATATGGCAAGAACCTTGTGACCCAATTCTGTATCCAATCAGTTGGATGTTGGGAAAAGAAAGTTGCGGTGAGGGAGATTTGGCTATGGCAATAGCGTCAGAATTGAGTACTGCTGACATCAAAAAACTTAACGACATTCTCAAAGCAAAAGGAATAAAATATTCATTCTAATATGAAAACAGGAACAAGCATAGCAATAGCAGTAATCCTTGGAGCAGGAGGATATTACGCTTATAAGAAATGGAAAGAAAACCAAGACAAGCCATCTATTGACGATGGTGGTGATGGCGGTTCGGGAGCAGGTGCAGGAACAAGCACAGGCTCTTCTGCATTGGTAAATCCAAACATACGTCAACTACAAACTTGGTTGCAAATTACTGCTGATGGAGTAGCAGGTAAGATAACTAATGGAAAGGTAGAATACTATTGGTCGGCATACGACAACACGTTTGATGCAGACCGGATGTTCAAAGAAGGATATCCCAATCTACAAAAGGCTAAAGGTGTCGTAACTGAATCTAACGCTCTGTACTATTTAGACATTTTGAAAAAATCCGCTTCTCCACGTCAAATCTATGAGGTAAACAAAGGTAAGACTGCGGCTTCTGCGGCTACTGCGGCTGATAAGGCAAAGAGAGCAAACGCTATCAAGAGTGCGTATACAGGACGTATGAAATTGCGTACGAATGGTGTTTTTACTTTTACAGATGTGGTTTATGATGCTGCAAGTAAGACGTATCGTAGCACAGGCTCTACACACAAATACAATGCGAATGCAACTTTTATAATTCCGGAGAATATGTCTACCGCAAGTGGAGGTCTTGTAAAAATTACAGACATTACAACAAGCGGTAATTTAATTGTTGCTATATCTCCTGTAATTGGTTCTAATTTCGTATTGATGATTAGCCCATACGACTTGTCAGTAACTGCATAATGCAATTAGGAAACCTTCCCATATTGAAAGCAGAAGAAATCGTTGATGCCAATCCTATTGGTCAAGTAACGACTGCGGATATAGAGTGGAAGGACGATATGGAATCTCGTGTAAAAAAATTAGAACAGATGCAGAATATTCTTATGTTTGCACTTTTAATCATAGCAATATTGGCAATAACCTCAAGGAAATGAAAACAAGCACACAAACAAATTTTTATGGACGTACAACAAGCATAGAATCATACTGCTTGTCTATTGCGTTCTTTAGACCAAATAACGTAAACTCTGATGTTCAAGTCAATGGTATTCCCATTGCCGCAGGTCAAACGCTTACTATCAATCAAAATGTTGGTGACTTGGATACAAGCAGATATGAAATCGTATTTACCGCAGGAGCGAATCCAAACGAATTGTTTGTTATCAAAGTTCTTCCTGTAGACCCAAGAGAACAAAACGCATAACTATGGCTGACCAAATTCCAACTATAACCGCAATTGCATCCTTTTTGGATGCTTTCCTGTTTATGGAACACAAGATGCATACTGCAAAAAACGCAGTACAGGCAAAAAAGAGAATATCAAAATTCTTAAACCTACCATCAAACGTTTCCTATCCTATTTACGCAGGTGAATTGGGTATGGCTTTGATTGAGGGTGGCAAAGGAGAAAGTGTACGTAGAATACTTAAATCTTATAATTACACAATCGTTGAGCATCCCAACGGATTATACGAGGCAGTAAAAAAATCAAAATAATATGGACGAGCAATTTTTACAAATGCAATACGAGTACTATCGCAAAGGAGAGGCTAACAACCCAAGTCCTTTGTCATATGCTCAATGGAAAAACAAAGTACAGACGTGTGCTGTATGCCCAAGTTGTGGTGGTGGTAACACACCCAACAAATTGAGTTGGTTGCCATATGCAATTGGTGGTTTGCTCGTTGGATTGTATCTGAAGAAATAATTACTCTTCAGATTCTTCCATATCAAAAATATTCATTTCAGCAGGAGCGGCAAAACGTCCTGTAGCGTAAGCAATACCTTCGCTCACTCTGACGATAATATCGCAGTTGTGGGCATATGCTGTATCTCCTTTGTACTTACCATCTTTTGTTGATTGCTGAATCGTAATAAGAGCCATACGAGGATTCAAAGACTTGAGTTGCTCTACTTGTTCCGGAGTCATACGAATGTAGTTTACAGAGTCTATAAACACGAAATCATACGTTCCTTCTTTAACTGCTTCTGCCACTTGGTCATATTCTCTAAAGTTGGCAAAATCCAAGTTGGCATTATCCATAGCAAACTCTTTTACTTTCTGCTGTAACGTTGCAGAGAATCCTTCTTCTGATGCTATGTATAGAACCTCTCCAAAGTTTTCTGATAAGTAACGTGCAAACTGCACAGACATAATAGACTTACCCTGTTTGGGTGAGCCATAAACCATCATATGGAAATTCTTGGATGGGTCACCAAATAAATCGTGCCACTCTCCTGTAAAGTTGTATTTGCGATAATTGTAATTGACGAGTTCGTTAGAGGACATTATTCCTGTGAATCGTCCATCTCCACCTTCTCCCAAGGCTTCTTGTAAAGACTCAAGTTCTTCTCGCAATGCTCCAATCTTGTTAACAAGAACTTGCCTGTCGGTTTCAGTAAGTACTTTGTTACGTAGCAAAAGATAGCCAAGACCTGCTCCTGCAATATAACCAAACCCTTTACCGCCAAGTAAACTACCCCCAATAGCAGCACCACCGATTGCTCCGTGTAGAGAAGGAGGAAACGCAAGACGTGTAGCCAAGCCACGAATTTGGGTTTGAATTTGTTCAATCTGTCTACGAGTTTCTTTTTCATTATCAATATTCTGTAAGTCGTTCAATGATAGTTCCATACTATTTAACAAATATTACGATTAACAATATAATACACAATAAGATAATTATCCTCGTGTCCCACGGATAAACCTGCCATCTTTCCCTCTCAATGGTTTTTTGGGGGATGCTGATGTTTTTGGAAACGTACGTGGTGCAAGGCTTGAAAGTCCGGATAAGTCTGATGGTGTCAGACGTTCTATACAATTTTGTGTCGTTAAAGAAGAGGGTGTCTTTTTCAGACGAGATAACAAAGATTGTATCCACATCTTCGTAAGTTTTAATAGCAATTGAATCTTTGGCATATAGTGTTGCCAAATAAGGGTGCTTTTGTAGTAAACGCTCAAAACGATAGATGGGAGAGCAATTAGTAAACAAAAGACTACAAAGAAATCCAAGAACAACAAGATAGGTTTTGGATGTACGTTTAGTTCGGGGAATAGTTGTGATATCATACATTTTATTTTTTGGTTATGGTTTTGAGTTGTTTTTCAAGTTTTGTGATATGGCTTTCGTAAGAAGCAATCTTTTCTTTGAGGAATAGTATTTCTGAATCATAACGCTTGACGATGTCATCAAGCATAGTCTTGTAGATGGCTATAGCGTTCTCTACGTTTTGAATGATTACAGATTCAGTTTCTTTCTTGTTGCGTTCTCTACCTGTCAAGAATCCAATGAGTCCTGTAGATGCTCCAACAAGAGCGTTGATGATTATATCCCAAGGTGTATCCATTAATGATATTTAGGTAGTTTTGATAGAAAAGAACTCCAATTCTGACGATGTGCATCAAGAGCCAAGTAGACCAAATCTTTGACGTTCTTTGCGTAAGCAATGTATTCTTGTCCTTGATGTTGAACAACAAGTTTTGCTCTGCGATAAGACTTGCGTTTGATGTCGTATGTTAAATGAATGTTTGGATTCAAAGGACGTGCTTTTGGTTTAATCATATAATGACCTTTTTCTATCGTGATAAACATTGGATGTATACCGCCTATGCCTCCTAAAAAACGATTCATTTCTTTTTGTCTATTGCTTGGTTTGTTTTAAGCCAATCGTACTGCTTACCCTTTGGAATGGTTGGTTTTATCCAAATGGGTTTTTTATGCATTGATTTTTTCATATCTCTTCTACATCACCAAACTCAACGCTTGGTTGACTCTCCAAATGCTCTAATGCTTTTACGATGTTTGTTGTTTCAATTAAGCCAAAGCAACCTTTAGCGATTGCAATGTTTAACGCTTCTTTCAAAATTTGAATTGCCTGTTCGTTTTTCATATGTATTTTTTTTTAAATGGTTTAAGGAGTTACCCAAGGAAGAGGAGTGTTAACAGGAACTGATGGAGGATTGATTTGAGAATCAATTTGACCTTGGATACAAGCGTAGAGGTTATCAATTCCATCTTGTCCTAATGTCTGTTGAATCCAACCAATAACGTCAGCCTCTGTAAGGTCTTCGTAAGGAATAAAAGGGTCTACAGATTCTGTTGAGAATCTTGCGATGTTTGATAGTTCAGCACCATACGTGCCATCAACACCAAGAACGAGGTAGTTAGCAATAACCACATAGTCTTGATGACCATCAATGGTTTCGGTGTAAAGGGCGGTAACTGCCCAAGTGTAAGTTGTCATATTGCGAATTTAGTTAATTTTAGGCTAAAAGTATTTTTTGTGCTACTCCGTTAATTATTACGTTCCAATACTGCGATGAAACGTTTGCCCCAGCGACTACTG
>Ga0129333_10001756_pt1 | contig 19902 bp, 6 predicted proteins | sample CPB6_08_DNA_FD_94474 | JGI IMG/M metagenome (GOLD analysis project Ga0129333, IMG submission 94474) | Freshwater to marine salinity gradient microbial communities from Chesapeake Bay, USA - CPBay_Sum_0.6_0.8_DNA | ecosystem: Environmental > Aquatic > Marine > Coastal | place: USA: Chesapeake Bay... | reverse complement strand
CCGTACATGGATTGTGTCCAAACTGGTTGAGTTTTTAAATCAATTCCAGATATCTCATTATATCCAGTTGTATAATTTGTATCGCCTTCGTTATTTTGAATCTTATTGGCTATATCCTTGCCAACAAAATCAGAAATCTGCTCTATAGGAACATTATTTTTATTTAAAACATTATTTTTATCTTTATAAGCATTAATAGTAACTGTTTTACCATCTGCACTTTTAGCATAAGATAACGTATCTATTTGTTTGCTTAAATCATACCTATCAGCCTGTTGAGTACCCGTTGTCCACGATACACTTGATTGCCCATTATTAACCGCGTTCAATACAGCTTTTTTAAGAAGCATTGAAATGTATGCGTTTGTTGGCTTGTTTTTGGAATCGGTTATGAAGGGGGATGGTGGAACTCCTAACTTTCCTTCCCTCATATCACTTAACCTACTAAACTCCTCATTTCGTTGTTCTCTAGTTATTGCCCCTGCATTAAATCTTTTAATTATATCATCTTGATATAGCTGGGCCTCTTCTTCCGAATATGGTTTTGATTTAAACCCTTGCTTCCTACCTTCCTGCCCTCTCTGCGATTGCACCTCTTCCAAAAACAATGAATCATTGCCAGCTTCATCAGTTCTTATGTTATGGCGCATCCAAGCCACTTGCTTGCCTTCGCCTACATCGCCAAAATGAGTAGCATCGGATTCGTTGAACTTCTCTATTGTTGGAATGGTTACTACGGTTTCTTGGTAGTTTTTGCCGCCTGGAAGGGTTAGTTGTTCGGTGTTGTGTTTTGAAGTATCATTATTTTCATCAGGAATAGTGTAAATACTATCTGCTTCTTTATTTATTTTATTTATTAAATTATCATAATCTTCCCTAGCTTGATCTCTTTCTTTAGATGTTAAGTTATAATCTATTCTTTTAGAGCCAATATTATCAAGCTCATTTCTATACTTATCAAATATAAGTTTCCGTTCAGCTAATCCTGATTCTGATACATACGGTTTACCTAAAACCTTATCCTCAGTTTTAACTCCATTCTCATCAAGAAACTTCAATACATCTTGCTTATTCGCTTCCGGATTAGCATCTAAATAATCTTCTACGCCACTCCAGTAAATTTCATCATTCTTTACGCCAAGTTTAGGCGCATTGGATTTTAGCCACGGTTTAGCTTGTCCATTGCCAAATACTTTATCTGGTGCGGTTTCAAAAGATTTACGCAGTTGTGAGTAAAGTTGTGGTGATTCGGCTTTGCTGAATTTAGGTGATTCTGTTTTATCAACAACAATTAACCTAGCATTAGTTCCAGTTTTAGAAATTTGGTTTGGCCCATTAAAAGTATTTGGCGGAAGTTTTTCTATCGTAGCATTGTTATTATCTAGCCATTCTCTAAATGCTACTGCTTTCTTATCTGACCTAAAAAACACACCTTCGCCAGCAATAGCAACAAGCTTTCCCCCTGGTTTAACATAGTTATACGCTTTCATAATATGCTCAGAATCCTGGCTATTTGAAAACGGCGGATTCATGATTACTGAATCATATTTTTTGTCAGTATCAAACATATTAAAATCGTGTGCTACTATATTATGCCCTTTTGCAGTTAAAACATTACGCAAAGTATTAGATATCTCTAAAGTATCAATATTTGCGCCTTTTGCTTTAGCAGCATCGGCAAGATTACCACTCCCCGCTGATGGTTCTAAAACTGTTGAACCTTCTTTAACACCAGCTAATTCAGCCATCCTAGCAGATAAATCTTTAGGCGTATCAAAGAACTCAGCACCTACTTTTTTACCTACTAATTCGCGCTCAGCTACTTTTATGGGATCTTCTGCTTGTTTACCAGCTTTTATTCCAACATATTCTTTCGCTGCATTGTATAAATCTTCCTGATTATTAATGCCCATTGACTTAAGCCTAGCTTGAATTTTTAAAGCCTCAACAGGATACCAACCAATAGCATCATTGGCTTCCTTTTCGCCCATTAATTTTTTAATCTTATCGTATTGCTCGCTATTTATTGTGTATCCATTAATTGAAGCAGCTAATGAAACTCCGCCACGTTTTTCTTTTAACTTTTCTCTAAATTTGGAAAAGTTTTCTTTATGAATTGTTGCATTAGGATACTCTATATATTTAACATCATCTTCAGTTGGTAATCTGCCTTTTTGCTTTTGCTGATCGGAATAGGAAACCTTATTTCTCCTAAAGTTTTCATACACTGATCTACTAACTAAACTATCTAAAGTATCAAGTTGTGTTTTACTTTTAACATTGCTTAAATGCTTAACCTCTCCACGTTCTATAGCATCTGCTAATTTCATAGCAGTTTTGCCCATAGCCTCTTCTTTTAAAGCTCTATCAATAGCACCAGCCGCCATGCTTGCGCGTTTTGATGTATTAGATAACCTATCTCTATTTTGCTCAGCTTGCGCTTTATCGATAGTTGATTGGCCTATGGCCCTAAGCTTATCGATATTAGGATTTTTCTTAACGGCTACTGGTTCAACTGAAACCGATTGATTAGTTTTTTCTGGAACTTCACTTAAATGTCTCTCACGGATAAACCATCCGCCATCTTTTTTAAATGTATAAGCATCTATGGCTTGTGCTTCTGATTTCGTTAAATCATTTCTAACAATGCCACGTAATACTTTCCCTCGTTGCGTTTTATGCTCGATGATGTTTTGATTGTTATCTTGCTGGATAACCTCTTTATTGCTTGATTCAGAAACCACAGTATTCTCTGCAAAATACCTATCCGCTTGTTCTTGTGTTTTGAATGGAGGAAGGTTCTGCTCTTTTCTTAACGAATTGTACCTTTCAAAATTCTGATTGATAGGAACGCCTTCATTTAACGGATTATCTTTGAATGCTTGCCAGCTACCATTAGCATAAGCACTATCACGTTCTTGTTTGAATTGCTGTTTGAGCTGTGTTGTTTCTTCTTTGCTAAGTGTTTTACCCTGTGATTGTTGGCTTAACCACTCAGATTGTGTTTGGTGTGTAATAGGTTTTGCAACAGTATCTTGTTGTTCTGTAACAGAGATATTGGAATTTTGTGGAACATCATTAAATGCTAAACCTCTTGGACTATGTAAGATTTCTTGCGCTTTACCAGAATCTTTCCCTTTAGCAACTCCCCAATTGTTTGCTAATTCAATTTGCAATGTATCATTGTCAAATGATTTATTGATACCTTCTATTTCTTCAGGTGAAGCTGTTGTTGTAAATTGCCCACCCAATCCTTTAGAAGATATTTTCTCAATAACTCCATCATTATTAAATTTATATTTATTGCCATTTGAAGTATCGTTTATTACAGGGTAAAGTATTCCTTTCCCATTATCAGCTACAACGCCATTTTTAGATATATGCTTAACAATTTTATAAAGGTCATCGCCTGATTCTGCTATTCTTGGTTGCCTTTTTACTCCATAAATATTAGGTTTATTCGGGTCAGCCTTTTGAAAAACCTTAGAACCTGATAATATTTCTGAAACACTAACACTTTGATTCTGCTCAGGAATTACAGGATTTTCAGATTTTTGTGAAACAGGTTGCGGAATGTTTTCTGCAACAGGTGTTAGTTCCCATTGTTTTATTTGCTCATCTGTCAATGGCTTAATCGATAAAATAGTTTTAATACCATTAACATTATCTGTTTGGGCAATATCTTTTAATTGAACATACCTATGATTAGTTGCATAGTAAGCATTTTTAGCTTGCCCACCAAGCCTATCTGTTAACTCTTTGTAATTAACACCATCATATTCATCGCCTAACAGGTCATTACCACCATATTTATTATGTATATATTGCCCATACAATACTTCTTTTACTTTAGATACTGCTTCTGATTGTCTCTTAGCGCCAAATTGCTTATAAAAGCCACTTAAAAAATCGAGATTATCATAAGTTGCTGTTTCACTTTTTTGAGAATTAGAGAAATCTAATAAATCCATTTCATTATCTTTACCAACGCCAAATTGCAAAGGATCATTGTAACTATATCCTTTACTACTTAAAGAGGAAACTGCTCTATTTATTCTTGTAATATTTTTCCCAACTAACCCCGATAGCAACTCACGTTTATCTGGTTCTATAGTGTCAACACTAACCACCTTATCATAATAAGGTGTTATTATATTGCCGTTTTCTTCTCTTCCTTTGGCTATACCATTAACGCCTGACAATTCTTTATATAGTTTCCCTTCATCATTTGTTGATTTTTTAACAACTTCATTACCAACACGCCTTACCTCTCCTGTTGATCCTTTCCAAATTTCTTCTGTGCCACCCTCTCTAGTAGCTTGCTGTAAGCTTTCTTTCTCTTGGCTAGCATCTAATTTAGTTTGATTGCCATTTTGCACAGCTACCGTTTCCGATACAGCACTTGCAGGATTCTCTACAGTTCTAGGTGTGGCAGTTGTTTCTAATTCGCTATTGAGATTAGGTGTTTCCTGATTAGAATATAATGTTTTAAATATGCTAGGTATAACATTAGTCTGCTTACCAAATAAATATTCTTCAGCGGAATCTTTTGATGCTTGTGGAACGTTTTTTAAACCAACATCAGCTTGAAAATTCAAAGCATTAAATTCATCACCTCTAGCTTTAGCCTCTGCTAATGCTTCATTCATTAACCAAGAATCTGGTTTTTTTGTAAATGGAGCGGTTATTCTCCCTGATGAAGTGATTTTTCGTTGACCAATATAACTTCTCCCACCAACAATTCCTTGTTCTATAGGTATAATTTTGTATTCTCCTTTTCTTACTTCTATTACATCATGAGAATCTTTGTTAACATTTTTAATGTTAGGATTTTTCAGGATAATGTTAGCTTCTTTTTTAGAAAAAATATCTCGTCCAGTGTTTAACTTATAAGGTTCTCGAACCACGTTCTGCGTTTCTTCAGGCGCAGCAATTCCTGTGGTATCTTGATTTGCGTTTTGTTGTTCCGGTTGTGGCGTTTGAGTTTCTTGATTTGTTTCCGCAGATTCATTTTGTTTTATTGTGCTTTTGTCAGTAGGAAATGCCGTGCGTTCATATATCGGCGCATACCCCGCTTGTGTACCGCCCCAATTCTTGCTCCATAACCCTAACCCATTACTACTTTGACTTCTATCTATAAAGCTTTTCCCATCTTCAAGGCTATTTCCTCGCCATATAGTTTTATAAGTTCCATCAGGATTACTTTCTTCAACAAAATAATAAGAATCTTGTTCACCGTTAGCGTCATTTTGTTCTTGTAATATTTTATTTCGCGCGTAATCTCTGTATTTTTTTAATAAATCGCGTTGTTTTTGAGTAGCGTTATTAAAGAACTTTAAATAATCTTTAGTTTCAGATTTTTTATTGTTTGGCGTAGTATCTATCTTTTCACCATTTTGCTCTCTAATTTCTACACTAGCCAAATAATCAGAATACTTTCTTACTTCCGGCGGAATAGATTCAAATTCAGCTTCTCCTTCTGCTTTAAGTTGTTCAGTATTATCTGCTCTGCTAACTGGCTCTGCTGCCGTATTTGTTGCCTTTTCATCTAATGGTATCTCGGCATTGTTTGAATTGAGAATATTTTGTTCTGGAGCGGAACTATCTGTAGGTAATTGATGAGAAAGTCCTCCAGTTCGTTGAACATTGCTATCCTTTCCCAATCTAAGTTCAGCATCATCGCTTGGTTGTATAATACTTCCGTCTGCTCCTTCGATTGTTCCTTTATCTGAGATAACATTTCCTGAATCATCTGTTCCGCTTTTTTCATCTTGTTTCTCAATTTTAAAAACCTCTTCTTCAGGTGAATACAAATCACCATCAAGCGACATAAAAGAGCCATCTTCTTGCTGAATAACGGGCGTATTATACCCGTCATTCAGTGTATGAGTTGGTGTTAGCAGGGTTTCTTTTTCTTGCCCTTGCTCGGTTTCATTGGCATATCTTTCATTGGCATTTTCTTCATTGGTTTTCTCTGGGGTGGTGGTTAAATCTGGTTCCTTGTTTTCAACATTATCTTGCTCTTCAAATAGCGGTGTAGAAACTTGCTCATTTTCTGCCTGAGCCAATTCTTGAACATCAGGTAATTTTATCTTTTGCTTTTCTTCTTTCTTAGATAATACCTCTAAGGCTTTTTCAAAATTAACATGGTCATCAGCGTATTTAGTTAAGGTTTCAATACTATTATTAACTAATGCCTTTTGCTTATCATTTAATTCTGTGTCACCTAAAGCTTGTTGCCTTTTTGCTATTTCATCGGCAAATACTGGCTTTTTCTTTTCTTCTTCTGGGAATAGAATGTTAGCATCTGATTCAAGCTTAGATAGCCTCTCAAATACGTTAGGTAACTTTTCAGGAGTTTTAGATTGGTAATTGATAATAGCGATATTAGTTTTAAGTAATCGCTGTTGCTCTTCAGATAAATTTTGTTCTTTTAAGGCTTGTTGGCGTTTAATAATTTCGCTGTCAACTCCGCTGTTTCTGATATTATTTTTTGGTTCGAGTAGATTATCTGTTTCAATAACTTCATTTGCTGTTCCATTTCCAACCGCGCTTTGCGCTCTTTTGGAATCTTGCTGTGTTTGTAGAATTTCCGCATTTTGGTTTACTAAGTTGTTGGCCAGATTGTTTTGTTCTTCAGATACCAACGGCGCAGCATTAGCAGTGCTGACTCCTTCATCAAATCTCGGATCAATTTCTGTAATTCCGGTTGTTGCTCCATTGTTGACAATTGGCTCTCTATTTTCGGTTTCATCAGTCACCTCTGGTTGTGGAACTTTATTTGCAGCTCTGGTTAACGGGCCATCTGCAAAACCAGTAGCACCGCCAATTGTTGAGCCTAATAATAAGCCTTGTGCTGCCGCTTGCCCTACGCCTTCACTTAACGGTTTTTCTAAAGCGTAGTTCTGTGCAACTTGTTCTTGAATACTTTGTGGTAATTCTTGTGTAACACCTTCTAAACCAGCAGAGGCTAACGTATTCTCTAACCGGCCGATGTTTCTGCCTGTAGCTTCTCCGGCTTCGCGTGTGCCGCCAGCCATGATATTTTGATAATCAGAATAACCTAGTTTATTGGCTAACTTACCTGAAGCACCAGCAATGCCTCCGGTTAAAACACTCGAACCAACAACAGGTAATATCTGCCTAGCATTGAGCAAACCATCAGGCGTTTCTTGCCGTACTTGCTCAATATTCTGTCCAGCAGTTACCGCAGCCTCACCAGCAGCACCAGCAATGTAAGGCGCTACATTAGGCGCAACTTTACGGATGCCTTGAGATATTGCGCCTCCGGTAAGAATTGGTAACGCTTGTTCTCCAATATCATGCAATAACACGCTTGGATTCTGAGCATACGCTTTTAGTGTTGGCGTGAAACCATCGGCTTGCCTAACGGCTAGATTAGCTTGCTGTTGCTCAGGCGAATAGAGTGTATCTAAGTATTCTTTCGTTTGCTTAGGGTCAAAGCCTAACTCTTGCGCGTACTTACCAGCTCGGCCTCCGGTAGCAATATCGGCTAAGCCCAAGCCAAGTTCTGGAACACCTACCGCTGATTTTAGTGTGGTAACACCAATATCACTAATCGTGTTGCCTAGCCTAGTGCCAAGTGATGGCGGCTTTATTCTTTCTTCGTAATCATCTAAAAAACTTAAATCATTACCAACACGATTTTCATAATCGTCAAGAAAAGATAAATCATCCATCTGATTTAAAATACCCTAAAGATTGCAAATAGGATAAAGCTTTCTTACGCTCTTCCGGTTTCGCTCTATCAACATCATTCAATAATGATAAAGCCCGTTGTGCGTCTGGATTCTTTTGTAAAAGGTTATTCCTATTCAATTCAATATTAAACGCTTTTGCTTGGTTTCCTGATGATTGATACACATCAACCGTGCCATTATCAGGATCACGTAACGCGCTATATTGCGGTTGGTCCAATTTAAGTTGCTCAATAGTTTTCAAGATATTCGCTTTTTCAAGCTCAGTTCTATTTTGCGAATCAGCTATATTTTGTGAGCTTTGTAATTGCTGTGGCCCAAAAGCGGAATTAAAATCAAGATTACCAGTAGGATATGATGTGCCGTACAAATCTACATAAAATTGATTATTGATATTGGCACGATCTAACGCTTGATTTTGCGCCTCTAAATAATCTTTATACTGGTCTAGTTGACTTGTTTGGTTTTGATTTCCTCTGCCAAATATCTCATTAACCTGTTCATCAGTAGGATTAGGGCCATAGTTTTTCCCACCAGGGCCATAGATATTAGGATTAACTCTATCTTTGTTTTGTGTTGGTTGTTGTGTTATTTGTTGTGTAGGGCGTTGCGTAGAATCTAGGCGTTGCTGTAATGGTTGTGGCTGTGGTTGTTGTTTTAAGTAATTATTAGCCTCATCAACTCCTTTTTGGCTAAAATATTTAGAAGCATCTTGGGAAGCATCAGCAGGGAAAAACGCTTTAACTTTTTCAGCATACGGGCCTTTGTATTGGCTTGCCGCATTACTAGCAATTTGTAATGCCGAATTTACATCAACTCCAGTTCCGCCTAAACCTCTAGCGCCTAAATTTCTTGAAACCGAAGTATCTCCAAGATTTGTAGCCCCATATTTTTGCCTGAATGCGTTTGCTTGATTTGCTGAATTAAACTCTGATCGTTTAAACTTTAAATTAGGATCATCAAGAGCAAGGCTTGTACTAGGCTGTTTATAGTTAACATTTGAGTACGGCCCGCCTTCTAATGTAAATCCATTATTAGGCAATGTTCTTGCTGATTTTAATGGTTCAATGTTCTTAGGTGATACTAAATCACCTTGCGGAACTAAATTGCTTCCTGTTCTAACATTTGTTGATAACTGTTTAGTGCTTGGTACACCTTGATATCCAAACCTGTTTTGATTAGCAGGATAACTATCAACATTATTTCGTAATGTACGCGCTAATTCTTCATCATTAACTAAGCCATTAAAAGCATAAGCCGGTTTACCCTCTACCTGTTTCGATAAATCAGGAACACCCGCTTGCTCCTTAAGGTTATCGAAAAACTCTACTCCAAGCTTTTGAACAACTTCTTTCGGTACTCTTATTTCACCATTCGATACTTTAGCCGGAACAATAGTGTTATCGCCTTCTCGCTGTTCAGGCATATTTTGTTCAATCAAAGCCAACAGTTCTTCAGCGCCAAACTTCGCAACAACCGCAGCAGGGATAATGTAATCTTCCGCTTGCAAGTTCGCATCGATACTATCACTGGTTCCAGTGCCTTCACCTTGAATCAGGCCATAGCCATCTTTTTCTGTTGGCTCAACTTCGCCGCCATCTTTGTACTTCGGAAACATGGCTTTTACTTTATCAGCGCCGTAACCGTTATAACGTTCAGCAGCATTACCGGCTATCTGTTGCGCTAAGCCTAAATCAAAGGCACTGGCACCTAATCCGCGTACAGCAGGAAACGGTTTAACCGAAGTGTCGCCTAGATTTACTTGTGAAGATACAGGTTTAGGTGCGTATGATTTATATTGGTTATTCACATTCGCGCGTAATTGCTGTGATTGAGTAGCAGCATTACTGGAAGCTTTTGGCAAGCGTTCGTTTAATGTTGGTGTTCTTGGTTGTTGGAATAAATCGTTCACTTGCCCACCTTCTCTAAACTGTGGCACATAAAATGGTAACTGAGTAATGCCTTTGGCAAATCTCAGTGTGTTAGCATTGATTTTCTTGGCTAGTTTGCTCATTCTTTAACTCTTCTATTTTTTCGTAAACTACCTCAATCCCTGTGGTATAGCCTTCGATAATTTTATAAAGCCTTTTTATTTCTCTTTCACGCTCGGACAAACAATCATCACGAAGCATTTCAACACATTCTTGATAGCGTTCCTTTAAATCACATAGCCAATCAGAAATCAAACAAAAAAACGCTTTTATATAAATCATGTTATACGTCCAATGGTGTTGTGTTTAAGTAATGCCTAACTTGGTTCATGTTCATGTGCCGGTGAAACGTGCCGACAAAGGTAGGGTCATTGCGCTTGATTCTCGCTTTTGTAATAACTGTGGAACCAAAACACGAAACTAGGGTTTTCTTTACCGGATCAACAAAAACGGCAATAGGCGATTTAACCGTTGCAACTTTAATTCTTTCGATGATAACGTCTACTGAACTCATGATTTCCTTTATGTTGTTTTATATCACAATTATAGTTTAATATACTAATTCTTCTAACTTTCCTTCCATGCCGACATTAACCGTTAACGCAACTAAATCTTGATTATCGACAGTAGAAGTAATTGTTTTGGTTATAGTACGCTTAACCATACCTTTTGTTGTGTGAATAAAGATTTCAAAATTAAACGGGATGCTTTGCCCTATTGTAGTAGTATGCCTTCCTATCTGGTGCGGCCCTGATGGTACGCTCATCGGTACAGTTATCTTAGGCCATACGCTGTTTACTACTTCAGTTTCAACTACATCCCACTTATGAACCACGGTGTCAAGGAATGGCCCAGGCCATGCAGGGTTAAAATCCCACGGATACCACGGATTATAATACTCGCCGTATGGATCGGTATCCGGTATCCACGCATCGGGATAAGTAGTGGTATCCGCCGCGTATTGAAATTCATCGGTATAAGGATTAACAAAACCCCAATAAGCCTCGTCAACGGGTATCCCTTCCTCTGAGTATTCCGCCGTAAACGATCCTGGCATCATGTAGAGAACATCATACCCAAACGATTCATAATTAGGCAAACCAGAACTAGGCCAGTATGGAGTTTCATTATACAAAAACTTCATTCCTGTTGTTGTTGCTTGCCAACCGCCATACCACCAAGCGCCAGCGCCATCCTGCCGCCTTATTATTTGCCCGAATCCGGTAGTTGGTGCCATGCCATCCTCATAAAACGGGCCAGCAGAAACAAACCTTGGTGAAGTATAATCTATCCAATCTGGATAGATATCATGCCAATCGGTTTCTCCAGGGGGCAAATCTGAAGTTGTCATTTCTTTGGTATCGGTAAAATCCTTATATACCATTATCTCAAACTCTTGAGAAATATTTTGTGTTGCGGTAAACGCCGAATCTTTTTCGTTCAATGGCAAGCGTTTACACCCACCAAAATCAGGATATCCATTATATTGTAACGATGGATGCTCAGAATATAATTCAGCTACATAAGTAGAATTAGGCTTATCGTATGAATAAAATCCGGCTAATTGTCCATTAGGCAATTTTGCCCATAGGTTTAATTGAGAATAAACAATATAACCTAATACAATTAGCTTTTCTTTTTCTTCTTCTTTAAAGTTCATAGAATCAATATTGATTTTATCAATATCGGCTTGCCCTGGAACCATTATCGAAGAACAAAAGATAATCACGCCATTCCGAAGAACTCTCTTTATGTTATCGCTGGTTATCCCGTTAAATGCCATATTCTGTTTTAAATCGCCTAATATATTCCTGGCTATGTAAAGGTGCCGGAAAGCTATATCATAATCACCTTGATATGAAAAATGCTCTCCGGTTACGTTCCTTCCGCCTATCTGATCGTCGCCATAGTTCATTGTGAAATTTTATCACATTATACGCTATGGTACACTATGGCTAAAGATATGCGATTCACTTAATGTATTACTTCCGCTAAATCCAACACTCGTTGAATTGTTCGTGCCTTCTGATATGTTTGCGCCGTAATTCACAGCAGAACCTAAGCTTGCTACAATTTGCGCTTTCACTCGCGCTAACGCTTCCATACTGCCAAGAATCATTTCTTTCTGTGCCAACACTGTACTAATTTGCGCTTTCACCGCTTCAAGTTCGATATTCGCTTGAGCGGTTAACAACTTAACTTCAGCTTCTTGAACTGCAACTTGTGATTCAATTCTGGTTTGTTCGCCTTTCACTTGCGATTCATAAACACGGCCTTGAACTTCATAAACAGTTGCTTGGCTTTGCAACTCAGCAGTAACAGCCTGAACTGTAGCGGTATAAGCATCTATATTACCTTTGTTTGTATCGGTTATCGCTCTCAAGCGTTCGGCTTCGGCTTGTACTGCCACCTTATACGATTCGCTAATATTGCGGTTCGATTCGTTCAGTGCGGTAATACGCGCAGCTTCGGCTTGAACAGTAGCTTTATAAATATCGGATATAACTTGATTGGTTTCGTTGATTGCGCTTAATCGTGCGCTTTCCGCTTTCACCAGTTCGGCAAACTCAGCGATCCGAACTTTATTCAAATCATTAATCGCATTAAGCCGCGTTGCCTCTGCCTCAACTCCGGTTTTAAATTCTTCCAGCGCGATTCGATTGGTTTCTACCAATGCCTTGATCCGTTCACTTTCAGCCGTAACACCGATACGATAATTCTCAATCAAGTTCCGGTTAACCTCGCCTAACGCTTTAACACGTTCGCTTTCCGCCGTGACACCAATTTGCGTTATCTGAGCGTTAATCCGGTTAATCTCGTTAACTGCTTCAACTCTTGATTTTTCGGCTTGAACCAAAGCGTTAAGAATATCAACCTCGTTTCTATTGGCATTGGTAATCGCTTGTAACCGCTGTGCTTCGGCTTCGGTTTCTACCTTGCTCGATTCCAGTAATACTCGGTTTGTATCGTTAACCGAATCAAGCCGTGCTTTCTCGCCTTCAACCAATCCGCGGAAGATATCCACATAATTTTGATTAGTGGCGATAAGCGCCTTAACGCGCTCGGTTTCAGTAGTAACGCCAAGCCGTTCCCACTCGATAACGATTTTATTGATTTCGTTAATGATATTGGCTCGTGCGGCTTCACTGTCCACCAACGCTCTAAATACATCCGCGGATACTCGGTTTGCCTCGTTAATAGCATCAACACGGATTTTTTCAGCCTCGGCCTCTGTCTTGGTAACTTCAAGATTGATTCGGTTGATTTCATTAACCGATTCAACACGCACTTTTTCGCTTTCAATCAATGCTCTGAAGGTTTCGGTTAATGCTCTGTTAGTGTTGTTAATCGATTCAAGGCGTGAACTTTCCGCTTCGGTTTCAACCTGGAACTGCTTCAGAACAATTTCATTAATCGCAGATAATGAAGCTAACCGCGCACTCTCGCTTTCAATGCCAAGCTTATACAGTTCTGCAATGATTCGATTCGCGTCATTGGTTGCTTGAAGGCGTTTAGCCTCTGCATCAACTTGAATACCATAAACCTCGGCATTCACTCGATTAATATCCGAAGTAGCTTTTAACCGTTCACTTTCTGCCTCTACTCCCAAACGTGTAATATCAACCTGATTTTTGTTGATTTCGTTATACGCTCTGATTCTCTCGGCTTCGGCTTGCGTTGTGGTTCCATACGCTTGCACTTGTGTAGAGTAGATTTCAGTTCCAGATTGAATACGCGCTTTCTCAGCGTTAATCAATTCACTGAATATCTGAACAGTAACTTGGTTCGCTTGTGAAATAGCTTGTAAGCGTTCACTCTCTGCTTTCGTTGATATATCGTATTCACGAAGCACTAACTCATTAATCTGAGATAACGCTTGCAATCTCGCGCTTTCGCTATCGATACCAGCCCTGAAAAGCTCAGTTCTGATACGATTAATCTCATTGATAGCGCCAACACGCTTAGCTTCTCCATCAACCTGTGAAGCATAGATTCGAGTAAGCGATTCGTTATACGCATTCGTAGCTTGAACCCGTTGCGTTTCGGCATCCACGCCTAAGCGCGTAATCTCGATTTCTAAACGGTTCAGTTCAGCCAGTGAAGCAATCCGCTTGGATTCAGCGTCACTGGAAGCGATATAGCCTTGAATGGTGTTTTGATAAAGTGATACTTCCGCCTCAATTCTCGCTTTCTCAGCGTTAATCAGTTCAGCGAATATTCTCACGTTAGCATCATTAACTGCATTCAGCGCATTGATACGGGCAGTTTCCGCACTAACGCCAGTTTCGTATGTTCTAAGCGTTAACTCGTTGTATTGTGATAATGCGTTGATTCGTGCGCTCTCGGCATCGATGCCAACCTTATAAAGTTCTGCTGTGATTCTATTGGTATCGTTAATTGCTTGAAGGCGTTTACTTTCTGCATCAACTTGAATGCCGTATATTTGCGCTTCCGAAGTATTTCTATCGGTTATCGCTTTTAATCGTTGCGATTCAGCATCTACGCCTAATCGTGTTCTATCTAATGCAAATTGATTGGTTTGATTAATCGCACCAATACGTGAAGTTTCCGCTTGCGTTTTGGTGCTAAATACACTGGCGTTCGATTCGTAAATCCGTGTTTCGCCCTCGATACGTGCTTTTTCAGCATTAACCGCTTCGGCATAGATTTGTGTAGTTAGCTGATTGGCTTGTGATATCGCTTGGAGGCGTTCAGATTCCGCGCGTGTTGAAATATCAAATTCACGAAGCACCAGTTCATTAACCGCACCTAACGCTTGAAGCCTTGCGCTTTCACTCTCAATTCCGGTTTTATAAAGCTCAGCCGCAATCTGATTGATTTGATTAATCGCAGCGACACGCTTGGCTTCGGCATCGGTTCGAGTAGCGTAAATCTGTGTCAGCAGTTCATTGATACGTTGTTCAGCTTGAATCCGTTGTGTTTCAGCATCCAAACCAAATCGCGCTACTTCAACCTCTAATCGGTTAAGTTCAGCTATCGCAGTCAGCCGCCGAGATTCTGCATCAGTTTCAGTAGAAAATACTTGAACATCGGAATTTCTAACCGCAATCTCAGCATCAAGCCTTGCCTTTTCAGCGTTCACCAGTTCACTAAAGATTCTGGTTGTGGCTTCGTTTAACGCATTGGTAGCGTTGACACGGCCTAATTCCGCTTCAATCTTGGCTCGGTAAATCTCGGTTTTCTTAGCAACAGTATCTAACGGAACATCTAAGTTAATCTTGATATCGCTATCAAGTTTCTTCAGCTTAAATTCGTTCGATTGCGATACTGAATTAATCCGGCTGTTAAACGAATTGGTTAAGGAATCATACGCTTTAAGCTTTAAATCCTCTTTCGTCCACTGAGCTTTGTAGCCTTCCCATTCTACACGTTTAGCATCCAACTCAGCCGCATAGCCTCGAATGGATGATTCAAACCGTTGCAGCAATAACGCATCGCCTTCAAGCTGTGTTTTAACCGCATTCAGTTCAATTTGATACAGTTCAAACGTTGATTTAACGGCATCGATTTGAGTTTTATAATTGAGTAATAATTGCTCATTGACTTGCAATACCAACCGTTGACCTTCAAGCTCGGCTTTGTACTGTTCAAGCTTTTGCAACTCACCTTGAAGCTTTGCGGTATATACTTGCGCCTGTACCTGATACAGCGTTACACCAGCGTTGTAGTAAGCCAGCTTAGTATTAAACAGTGATATAGCCGATTCAACCAGGTATTGCGCCGCTGCAAACGCTCTTGCTTGTGTTTGCTCATGCAATACCATGTATTCATGTTCAAGCGCGATTGCTTGCGTGAATGCGAATTGAAAGTTACGTTGCTCCAGTTCAGCATTCGTAATAACAATTTGCCTGGAATCAGATAAGTTCTTTTGTGCGGTAAACTCATTCGCACGATATACTTGCCTTGCTAAATCACCAGCAGGCATATTCCAACCGGAACGTGCAAACGCTCTCGATACCGCAGCAAGGTTAGCCGCAGTTTCAGCTACAGTTTTTTCTCTAAGTACATCCCATTGAGCTTGTAATACAGAATTACTTAAGCCGGTTTGTGCTGTGTTAAGAACCAGTGAATACAACTTATCTTTCAGCGTATCGGAAAGTAATGATTGATATTCCTGCTCAGTAAATGAAAACGCCACTTCAGGAGGCGTTATTGCCGTAGGAACCACGCCATCGAAGGTTACGGTTAACAGTGAAGGCGAAGATGGCAATACTAATTCTGTCAGCGTAGGCGCAGTTGGAAGCGTGTTGTCCGGGGCTGTTGGATAGGTTCGATCCGGTAAATCCGGCAATGGCTGTAACACACTCGAAAACGCTGTTGGCACTGTTGGCGGTTCAAGCGTTGGATCGGTAGCGGTAAAGCTTGGATATGTATCTAGCGTAACCTCGCTTACAGAACCAAGAACCGGATCGTCAGGCGCAGTGCCAAAATCCGTAGTAATGGTTTCTAATGTAGGCGAAGCCGGAAACGATGCTGTAATGGTTACTGGCGAAGGTGCGCTAGGAAATGCCGGTGTTGCTTCGGTTAACGATACACTGGTATTGAAATTCGGTACGATATCGGTTAGCGCAATATCAGTAGGGAAATCCTGGTTAAGTTCTAATAGCGTTGGCTCAGAACCAAAGCTGGGTGTAATGGTTTCTTTAGCGCCTACTGTCGGGAAGTTTGCAATGTTATCTTGCAGCGTCGGTGTAACCGGATAATTCGAAATGATAACCGGATCAATCGGCGCATCAGGATAATTCGGCGTAACATCCAACAATGAAACGGTTGTGTCAAAGTTTGGCGTTGCATCGGTTAACGTAATTGCCGCGGGAAAGCTAGGCGTTGGATCGGTTAATGTTGGCGCAGAATCAAAATTAACTACAATCTCTTGCAGCGTTCCAGGTGTTCCAAAACTTGCGGTAACTGTTTCCAGTGTTGGCGATACCGGAAAGCTTGCCGTAATCGATGGCGAATCTGGTGCCGTTGGATAATTAGCGGTAATCGGGTCTACATTTGCCGTGGTGACAAAGTTAGGCACCACTTCAGATAGAATTGGCGTAGACGGAAAATTCTGTGTAATATCATCAAGCGTTGGATCGCTTGCAAAGTTTGGAACAATCGCTTCTTTAGTGCCAACATCAGGAAAGGATGCAGTAACATCTTGTAATGTTGGTGATACTGGGAAGCTTGGCGTAATGCTCGGATCGCTTGGCGCAGTGCCGAAGTTAGGCGTTACTTCAAGTAAGTTAGTCAGCGTATCAAAGTTCGGCGTTGTTGATTCCAGCGTAATCGCCGCAGGGAAATTTGCTGTTGGTGCGGTTATCGTTGGTTCAGTAGGGAAGCTAGGTGTAATGCTTTGCAATGCGCCCATTTCAGGAAACGCAGCAACCACGTCAAGCAATGTACTTGGTAGCGCAAAATTAGGATTCGGATCGATAATCGTAGTTGCTGTATCAATCGTAACCGTGGCATCCTGCAAAGTAGGCGATGCCGGAAAACTAGGATTCGGATCGGTAATGGTTTGCGTATAAGCGAAATTCGGAATAACAACTTCAGGCGTTGGCGCAACCGGAAAATTACTGGTAGGTGCGGTAACTGCATTAACCGCAGGGAAATTAGCAATTGCATCTTGTAGTGTCGGCGTAGCTGGAAAGCTTGGCGCAGGATCGGTAGTGTCAGTTAAAGTCACAAAATTAGGCACAACATCGTTCAGCGTTGGCGCTGTAGCAAAGTTAGCGGTAATCGATGTTAGCGTAGGCGACGATGGGAAGCTTGCAGTAGCGGTATCAAGCGTTGGTGAATCCGCAAAGGCAGCAACCGCTTCGTTAAATAATGGTTGAACTGGGAAATTGCTGGTAACAGTTTCCAATGTGCCTTGCGTTGGAAAGTTCGCTGTTGCTGTATCAAGCGTTGGCGCAGTTGGAAACGTTGCGCTAAAGGTAGGTGCTGTCGGTGGCGTAGGTGCCACAAAGCTATCGACCGGGTTAACTACTGAGCCAAGCGTAACTGATGCTGTAGGAATATCCGTTAGCGTGTTAATCGTCGCCTCGATATCGGTTAACAGGTTATCTAAATCTGATGAAGCGGTTTCTTGTTTGCTTCGTGAATCTAAAATACCGCTCGCAACAACCTCTTGAACAGAGCCAGAAGTTAACGGATTCGGATTAAAAATAGGATCGTAGATACTGCCCGAATTTGTATAATCAACCATAACTAATGCCTTCGAATTGGTTGAACAACAAGGCCAACATCACCAATGACGGCGAAACTGCCTGTTTTATTTGCTAAAGAAAATTGCCAATAAGCACCTTTAGCGCCTTTGGCTAAATCGTGCTTAACGTGTTCTTGTATAGTGGTTGTGCGTACGGTGTAAGCTACGGTAGCGTTATCGGTCGCAACCGTTAACGTACATGCTCCGTCAACATTGATAATTGCGTCACTGATTCGCTTTTGGCTTGGTATGTCAAAGTTCAGCTTTCCCGTTTGAACAAGTCCGTCGCCATTACGAACGGTAGAAAAAGTAGAAATTCCAGAACTATTAGCAACATACCCACTATGTATAGTATTGAAGTTAAAGGTTTCATAATAACTAACCGCTCCGGTTTCTAAATTGATACACCACGCATCAGGCACGCCATCAGGCCAATCCGAATTAACTAACGGATTCGCTGTACCATCTACGCCAAAAAAGAGTAGGCTTTTAATGCCATCAATATCGGTTATTGTTGAATAACCGGATAGATAAGAAGGAATAGCAACATCGGCAAAGCTTAATTCTTGCAAGCCTTCCGGCGTTGCTTTGATAAAACCTCTGCTTGTCATGAAATAGGCATTGCCGTCAGTGTCGCAGCATTCAGAACCTTTAACTGCCGCGCAATCCTGCAACCTTTCCAGTATTGGAGGCTCTTCGCCATTCAGATTAAAGATTCGATACAATGCCTCTTGTGTACCGACATACAGCACATTAGGCACACTAACCACCACTTGAACATCCGTTGAATCAAACGGAAAGAAGTTGAACGGCATTTCCAGGCCATAGTTAGGCCCAGTTTCGCCTAAGTGCGTGAATCTTAGATAAGCGCCATCAGCGTAATACAGATTGCCGTAATGGAGGCAAATGCGGCTTGTTGGCACTGGGGGCTGTCCGAATTGCGTAGTGAGTGCAATCGAACTATCGTGCCGGACAATGTTTACTGACGTAGTGGCAATGGAATATTCGTTATAGAGAAACAGCGTTTCACCATTAACACCGCTAACCCATACCGCAAACTTGGTGACATAGCTTGGTGCCGCTGGAAAGCTGGTTAACGATATGCCGCCGCCCTCTGCAACTGTAACCGTTTCGCTATTTCCAGCCCCGGATTCATTATCCGCAATCCAGGTAATAACCACGCGGTAATCACCGGCATACATGCCGCCCGTTGTGATAGCGGTTATGGTAGGATTATCAGGAACCGGAACGCCCCATTCGCGCGTGGAACTCTCGCCTTTAACGTAGCGCCCTGTAACCGTACCGTTTGAGAAATAAACGGTATTGCCGATCAGTTCATAGTTAACAGGATCGCTGCCGATTCCGGTCAGCAGTTCAACAGGCGTATCAGCAAGCTTGTAAAGGTTATCGTTCTCAACATACAGTACGCCAACATGCGATTTAAAAACCGAGTGGCAATCTCCTGACTTAACAAGCGTAGTTGACTGGTTTGGTAGAACTACTGAGCCATCATTTCTAAATTGACAGTTAACGGCTCTCCATACCTTACCATTACGAAGTTCACCGGCTCTTAATCTGTTGTTGAGTCCGGCAAATTTAATTACCGGATAATCCACAATTAGTAAGCCAGTGAATAACCGTGCAAGAACCAGTACAGCGTTACCGTACCCGATAACGTTTGTGTTGCATCGGCATCAACATCGGTTGTGGTAGCATAGGCAGTATTCAGATAGATCGATACATCAGAACTGGTCGAATCTATTAAGAACACTTCGGAACCATCGTTATTTGCATCCAAATAACCAGTAACCGCTGTTCCAGCAACATCAATCGTTGCAGACGATGTAAACGCAGTAGAGGCCACCAAATTCGCCATAGTGCTGCTCAGTGTAGTGCTTGAAGCTGTTGCAGTCCCTAATGAAATTGCACCAGTACTACTTGCGTTCAATGTGGTGGCTACTGCGCTAGTGGTTGTTTGAGCGATATTCAGCCCTGCTTGAACGGCAAATGCTCTAACGCTTGGAAACGTCCAAAT
>Ga0129333_10001754_pt1 | contig 19910 bp, 39 predicted proteins | sample CPB6_08_DNA_FD_94474 | JGI IMG/M metagenome (GOLD analysis project Ga0129333, IMG submission 94474) | Freshwater to marine salinity gradient microbial communities from Chesapeake Bay, USA - CPBay_Sum_0.6_0.8_DNA | ecosystem: Environmental > Aquatic > Marine > Coastal | place: USA: Chesapeake... | reverse complement strand
GCTTTTTGCTCTACCAATCTTTGATACGCATCGTTTCTATCAAATAAGTCTCCGCAAATTTCTACATATGGTTCAGTATATACTTCAGTTTTCTCCTTTTCGTCTCCAGGTAAATGTCCTATGTCCCTACTTGGGACAGCTGATCTAACTATTACTATCCTTTGAAATTGATTTCCTTTATCTAAAACTTCCTTTAATGCATGGTATATAGCAATGTAGGTTTTACCTGTTCCCGCAACACCATGTAATAATGCGACTTTCGTTTTATTATATGATTCGAAAAATCCTTTCTGATTTTCTGTCAATGGCTTAATTGTTTTCATGTCATCTAAACATAGTTTCAACTTATTATTAGTTAATGTAAGTTGAGGTGTTTGATTAGATTGGATTTGCAAATTTGTTCTAGTTTTTGCCATGTAGCCCTCTTGGATAGTAAGAGAGGACAAACGCTATGGATTGTCCTCCTTAAGGTTTAAACAATGAATGTTTAGCATAATTTAACGTCTACTCAACTTATCTCTGAGATTGGCTTTTCGTCCGTTACTAGAGCCAATCCTAGATAAGACTTCTCGAAACCCGTTGTCAATAGTTCTTACTCCTAGACGAACAGGGTCTCCAATTGGGGGAGGGGTGCTGTGGTGTGACTCATAATTGGCCGAACCACAGGAAGGGCATTTTTGATCTGTTTTTTCCGAATACTTGCACATTACTTCAAACACATGCTCGCAGTCAGAACACTTTAAACCGTATATAGGCATTAATTAACTCCTGATACAATTATATATTACTTATCAACTTTTTATTTGGCAATCTTATTGTAGATTGTCCAAAATATTGTTTAGTGAATCTTCAAAGGTGTATGTAGGAGTCCAACCTAACGCATTGCCGATAGCATTGATACTAGGTACACGATTAGATACGTCTTGATAACCTGCGCCGTAGAACTTAGAACTAGATACAACTTTGATCTCAGCTTTACCTTTAGTTAAGTTACGCTTCTCTAAATTATCAATCAAGGTCAATGCTACTTCTCTAACAGATAGATTGTTCCAAGGATTGCCTACGTTAAAAATCTTACCATTGGATGCTTCTTCGTTTAAAATAATTCGTTTAAGTGCATCTACACCATCACGAACATCTGTAAAGCAGCGTTTCTGATGACCACCATCTACAAGAGTAATCTCGCCTCGTTGCATTGCGTCACCCATTAGCTGAGTAATCAATCTAGAAGAACCTTCAGATGTAGACTCCAAAGAATCAAGATAAGGACCTACCCAATTGAAAGGTCTAAATAAAGTAAATCTAAATGGCTTACGCTGATCCATAGCAAAAATTACTCGATCCAATAGTTGCTTGGAACAAGCGTAAATCCAACGTGAATATTTAATGGGTCCGTAGACCAGATCAGTTTCTTCCTCATCGAAAGGTGCCTGGCCTTTGCCATATACTTCGGATGTTGAAGGGAAGATGATTCGCTTGCCTAATTCGTGTGCAAGTTTAATAACACGAAGATTTTCCTCAAAGTCAAGTTCAAATACACGAAGAGGTTGTTCTACATATAACTTGGGAGTAGCAATTGCTACTAGGGGAAGGATAACATCTGCATTACGAATTAATTCATCAACCTTATCACGTTCCTTAATGATGTCTAGTTGATGAAACTTAAATCTTTCAGTATCAGGGAGTTTCTTTGTTCTGGTGCAATTTAAATCTGCACCTACAAAACGATGTTCGCTAAAAGAAGGATCTTTAAGAGCAGATTCCAATAAGTGATAACCAATAAATCCATCAGAGCCCAAAATTAAAATGTTCATTATAACCTCTCAAGTTTTAAATTATTTTTTCGAACGATATCAAATATCATTTTTCCTAAATTATCTTCTTTGGTTGTAGTTAGTCTATCAATAATAGTTTTATCTTTTTTAGACACAACCAAATTAGTAAATTTGTTTATAAGTATTCTAATATTATGTATATCAGTTTCAATACTTATTGTTAAGTTTCTTTGATCACCTTTGCTTATAGTAACCCTTGATATTTCATCTATAACATATGTGCCAAATGCGTTTTCGTTAAGAAAAATTTCTTCTCCTTTTATATATCTATCTAAAGATTCTATGTGATAAAGAAATTCTCTTACCTCGCCCTTTTCTACTACCCATTCATAGTTAATAGATTTTATATTTTTAAGATAAGGTGATACTTGATCAAAGACCTTTAAGTATCTGTATTGACTTAAGATATATCCCGGTACATTTATAATAGATGCTGCTGTTAATCTATCATCGTGAGTTATAAACCCTTTTTCTACATATATTTCTGTGGGTGCAAGTTTTAAGCAATGCTCAAGATCACTTAAATGATTCGCAGTAGCCGAGGCAATAAAAACCGGCAAGTTTTTAAGTACCGGTTGTTGTTCTGTCTCTTCTCTGGAAAAATCTGCTATAGAAGATTTAGATCCTATGAAGATAGGAGTGACGCCAAAGGAATTTAATTTTATTCCTATTAACGTCGCCCATTTGCCTGTGCCATATATTAACGCATGCAGAGGATTTCTCCTTTATGGCCCCTTGCTTCTAATTTAGCTTTAATATCATCGTATACATTCCAAGCAGTAACTAAAATTAATGCATCGGGATCTAATGTTGCAGGATCAGTTATTAAAATATTTGTTCCAGGAAAGTAATGATTTTGTTTTAATTCATTATCATCTACAACACCTATAAGTTTATCACTTACAAGGCTCAAGGAGTATAACATAGTAACAGCTTTAGCTGCCGCACCATATGCAACAAATGGTCGGTCACCTAACGCATTCTTAATGCGAGTCTCTCTTGCAGAAATGTAATCTATTACTCTTGCAAGATGCTCTTCGAACGGTTGATTACCATGTACATCGCTTCTGTAGATATTGCTCTCAACTTTTCTTGCAATAATTCTAAAGCTCATACCGTGAGTATTTTTTGTCTCAACAAGTATTGTAGCTAAACCTACTCTCGATAAAAGGCGAGAGAATGATTCTGGAGAATAGTAATCAATGTGCTCATGGTATACATTATCTAGATATTCGCCAGATGTAATACCAGTTTGATGACCACATTCCGCAACTAGAATGCCACCAGGTTTTAATGCGTTAGCAATACCTTGCATTACATCAAATGTGTCAGGGATATGTGCTAGAACATTATTGGCAAGGATAGCATCAAAAGAACCTGCCCAACCTTTTTGTTCTACAAGGTTAGTTGTAAAGAAATCGGTTACAACATCTACTCCCTTGTCAGTGTGATCTTGTACTAGAAACTCAGATGGCTCAACACCAATAACTTCTGACCCATACATCAGTTTAAACTGATATAACAAGTACCCGTCATTGCTACCAATCTCAAGTATTTTGCTACCTTCACCGATACCGCAAGTGTTATGAATGTCGACAGCATATTGTTCGAAGTGAGATCTAAAAGATGCGGACACTCCTGATTTATAACGATATGCTGAGAATACTGCATCAGGATCCGGCGCACTTACTAATTGCATGTGGCCGCAACGATTACAATAGTTTAGATCAAGAGGATACCGTTCAAAGTCTGGCGTAGTGAATAAAGCATTTGCTACAGGAGAAGGGGGCAATGATAGCCAGGGGTTTAAATTCTCATTACCACAGCATCTGCACTTATTATAATAGATCATATTGTTCGTGCAATGGAGTAGATAGTCTTACAATGTCTTCATCATATGTATCAGCGTCACGCTTGTGTTCTGATACAACAACCATGATAGAATCAGTTTCAAAGACCATTTCATGGTCAATCAATGGACCAGTCTTGAATAATTCGCCTGCTACAATTTTTTCTCTATGGATTATTTTCTCTCCGTGATTGCGCCAATAGAATGTTATCTCGCCTGTTACTAAATAACAAGTATGAGTATCTGTCTTGTGGTAATGATTGGCACGAAGAGCGCCGGCTTTAGACCAAATCATTTGTACGTTAGCAAAGTCATGAACGATGGGAAGAATTTTACCTCTCGCATCAGTGAAACCCTGCTCTAAGGGTAGCTTATGTGTTTCCATTATTTTCCTTTCAATTATTTTCATACCAAGATGGTATAGTTCGTTTCTTCCAAGAAGCTAGATGTGTTTTTGCATTCACATAATAATTTATATATGACTGAATAGAATCGCCTGGTACTTTGTATTCGTCAGGCATAGCAGGCGTTGGTTCAGACCAACCTTCATTGCCAATTTTTTGAGGCATATTTTTATACAAGACATAGCAAAGACCACTACGTTCTACTTTGTGAACTTTACCATATCGGTATGTATACTCAGTGCAAACCTCAAGCAATAGGTTTGCTAACCAATTATAATTTTCGGGAGACTTTCTTACCCATACTGCAGATGGGTGATTGGAGTGTGTAGATTTGTATAGAATGTTATCTAGCTTGGATTCTAATTTCCAACGCTTGATGCGTCGACCATTTGCTGTTAGCTCAGTTATTTCGTTGCCGTCAAGAAAACGATGAGCTGTAGATAATAGTTGTGCGTATTCTAAAATCATCTTAACGACATGTTTGTCGTTATGTAATTTAGCACATTCACGTGGTTCAGGATGTAGATAAAATATATTCACAGTGTTTCAATTGCTTTTAGAATAATACAATACGTTTGTTTTGTCTTTGTCGAAAAGATACTAGAAGTACTTGCTTCAACCAATGCTTTAATAACGGTAACCGGGTCATAGTTTTCTAAAGTGTTTAGAGTAACTTTTTCTGGTAAATTACTAAATGTATTCATTGCAACGACAGTCAAGGCAATTTCCTCTTCTGTATAAAGAGGAATTTTATAGCTTTTGAATAATGCTCGTTTTTCTGGAAATCTATATATTTTTGCATTCATATTGGAGCTCCTATGCTCCAGTTATTTATAAATTACTTGATAGATTTGCTTGCTTCTGCTTTATCTTTATCTTCACGCAATTCGATAAATACCGGCAAGAACAAACTCTCAACCCCAGATTTATCTTTAATACGTGCATTATATTTGACTGTTACGATTTTTCCAATAACTTTCTTGGTAAATTCGTCACGTTGCTCATCCGAGTAACCCGAACCAACATTAACACGAATAACACCGTCACTTGATTCGCAGACCAACGCACCAAGGCGACCTTTGTTCTTGCCCGTGCCTTCTTCCCAGTCTACAATCTGCAGATCGCATTCCAATTCACCTTTAAACTTGATCTGACCTTTAGATCTCTTGTCTTCCCAAATACCATTCTTGTCTTTGAGAATAGTACCTTCTTGACCCTGAGCTAACCACTTCTCAAAGTGCCTTTGTGCCTCATAGAAGTTGTCTACTTGCCTGGTCCATACCAAATCAATGAAGTGCCTAAATTGTGAGAACTGATTGTTAACGTGACTGATACCGTTACTCAATTTTGCGAAGCGATCTTTATAGGGCTCGTCACCTTTGCCTGCTTGGAAAGTTTCATAGGTAATAGCATCCCAAAGAGTTGCTCGGACATTAAGAGCCTCATCTTCAGACATGGTACCTTTAATTGATTTAGAGAGAATACCATTGCCGGTTTGTCGATTAACAGGTTTGCCTGCATGGTCGGCTACTAGCAACTCACCGTCAAATACCATATCAGTTCCATAGAACTCTGCTAGCTTAAGGAATGGTACTGCAAATGCCTTGCAGGGAATAGTTAGTTCTTTTCCGTTTCGAGAACGGAACTCGATGTTGCCGCCAGTAACGATTGCGTTGAATCGCATTCCATCAAGCTTGAGCTGGACGTAAGCTGGGTATTCAATTTTATCGACGAGCTTTTGGTCGAATCCAGAAGCCAACATAACCGGGTATGACGGGATAAGGCCTGGCCAAATTTTGTTGACTGTTGCTTCGGAGACCCCACATCGCAAGTCTTTTGCAATAATACGCTCAATGATTTTTGCATCTTCTTTACTCACCGATCCTAGAATATATTGTAAATGCTTGATAGCATTGTTGCCTGTTACAGAACGAGTTGACAATGCGTCAAGGTCATTCAATACTAACTCTAAAGCACGTGGTGCATTTTTAGTATCGTAGCTTGGAATTTTTCTAATATAGAATTGAACAAAAGGATTAAGAGCTAGAGTAAATACTCGCTTTAGTAAAGAATTGCTACTGTTCTTCAACAGAATCGCTTCTTTAGCAAGACGAGAATTGTCTGCAGCTAATTGTTCAAAGATATTAAAAATCTGGCTCATAATTACTCCTTTATATAGAGTATTATAACACCTTTAGGGTTGGGAGTCAAGAGAAACCCTTTCAAGAAAAGGGTTAAACTGACCATTAATAGAAAAGGATAACTTATAATCTTTTTCATCCAAAATCATTTTAGATTTGGCTTTTTCAATAGATTCTAAATCTTTAAAAACACCTACAATTGTTTTTCGTTTTACTCTATTAATTTTATCTAGAAATTTGGCTTCTAGAATATATTGGTTAACCATAATCACTTATCCATTGTGGTAGTATTAGTAATAGTCTGATACATAGATTCAAACTCTTCGTGCTCTTCAAGTTCTAGATTGAAGTTTTGCTTATGGTAAACTTTTGCCATACGACGGAATGTCTTTTTAGACAATTGATGCTTATCACAAATATCTTTGATAGCTTCACGAATAAATTCTCGTTCGCCTTCAGTACGAGTCATGCTAGCAGAAATTTCTTTCATGCAATCAAGAATTGCTTTACGATCTGCAGGGCTACTTGGAATGTTCATAGACATAATTAAATTTTCCTTTCAATATCATCTTCAATACAATTATCTCCATACTGGATTTCGATAATCTTCAAAGGCTTATCAGTTTCATTACAAAGCTGATGCCACTCTTGTTTACCTATATGGAGGCTTCTGAATTTATCATAAGTTCCATGCAGGTCAACATCTGAGCCTCTGTCTAATGTATAGACAGTAGCGGTTCCTTCAGCAACAAACCAATGTTCTGCCCTATCTTGGTGTCGTTGCATTGATAATTTTTTACCTGGATCTACAGTTAGTTCTTTTAACTTAACTTCATTGCCCTGTTCATGTAGAACACGATAATAACCCCATTGGCGCTCCGTCTTAGGTGCTTTCCATTCTTGTAAAATCCAAGAGCTTGAATTCATTTTATTTTCGCCGCCGACTCCAAATACAAATTTAACTCTTTTCTTTGGATCTTCAATATCCATCTCAGGGATATTGTTTGCATTCCTGTCTCCACCGTTAGCAAAAATAATTTCTGCATCCGGAAATTTTAACATAACTTTTCTAATAGCATTACGTGCAGAATTGTCAGAATCATTAAAGGTAATAGCTTCATCTACACTTTTAATATTTTGTACAATCTTCAAGCGCTCGTTGAGAGGCATGAATGCTTGTTTCTTTTTATTGATTAACCAATTATCACTATTAACACCGACAATTAGATAATCGCCTAGATGAGCAGCATCATTAAAATACTCAATATGACCACTATGGATAGGATCGAATCCGCCTGTAACTAAAACTATTTTCATTAACGCCTCATTGTAGAAATTGCCTTTGCCTCATCATCACTGAAGATAGGCACGGCATTGGATTTGTGCATTGTACCAATGCCAAGCATTTTTGTGCCAGTGTATTGTGGAATTTTCTTACTTGAACCAATACCGTCGCCAGTATTTCTACTGGGGATATCTTTAGTAGTTGTGCGACCAACAGGAGTAGATAATTTGTAGGAAAATACTTCTTTCTCAACAATCTTACTCTTGCTTTGCTTATGTAGTCCTGCGCTTTGACGCTGAATCAATTCTTGCCAAGACTTTTCTAGCTCTCGTGCTCGTTTTGCTTCCTCGGCAGAACGAAACTTTTGCTTGCCTTTTTTCTTACCGCTAGTCGATAGCCAGGGACCTACAATGTGCATTGTCATAAGAACTCCATTACGAATAATTATATTATAACACCTTTTTCAGTGCTTGTCAAATGCTCTGTATCGATATTCTTCGAACATTCTGCTATCGTGTTTTGGATCGTCCGGTAAATCACCAAAATCTAACCATTCATCCTTTGGTTCTGTATATTTTGGTTTACCCTTTAGAAAGGTTATGAGTCTTTCGAAGGGTTTACTGATTTTTTTGAGGGTATTACCTCCTTGACCTTAGGAGGCAATAAATCTGGCCATACTTCTCGTACAAAATCTTCTTTTAGTGATTTGTATTTTGTATCTAGCTTTCTATCCTTAGCTAGACATACTACTTCCGCCTCTGTCCAATGGATGCCTTCAAGCATTTGAATAAACAATTGCTCTTTACGCATTCTGGTCAAATTAACATTACTGTCTAGCCAGATATAGAAACGTCTAAACTCTGTAAACAAACTAGTTTCAGAATATCCATTAGGAATAGAAGTATCTTTCTTGAATGGAGGTTCGCCTTCAGGAAGATTAAACTTTACTCGTGGATCGTAATTGATTTGTAGAATTCCTCTAAGGACTACGTGGTCATATGCTCGCAAAACATTTAATTTTGCTTCCTTAGATTTTGCCTTGTCCATTTCTTCTAGGACTTGGTGAATAGATGTTCTCATTTTAAAATTCCTCAATTACTTCTAGCATATTTTTCATTTTATGTTCAATGAAAAAGTTTAGCAATTTGCTTTTATCTTTTGCAGGTTTATCTACATAACTATTTATAATAGATTCCTTAATTTTTGTAGGAATGCTATCAAAGCTAACTAGCATTTTGTTACGATCATAGTTTCGCTTGAATTCTGCATCCTGAGGCATCTCATCAAAGTCCTTATACCAAACATCAATCTTCTTAGATGAGATAGGCTTCTGTCTAACGCCTTGCACAATACTATCATCAGCTGATAGAACATTAGGAACACCGTCTCCCTTGTCGCCTCGAATAATATGTTCAAAAACATATTTCTCAGGGCTGATATCTGGCTTGACAAACTTCTTTTGAATAGGAGAATACTGTTTTACATTCTCATACTTTTGAAGTTGGATAAAGTCATGATCACCTGACAAGATTAGAAAAGGCTTAGGCTCATTGAACAGAACATTGTTCGTGTCGTTTGTCTGTGACCATTCTGCCAATACTGCAATAACGTCATCTGCTTCTGCACCGTCGACGTTAATTACCTTATAAGGAAAGAATACATCAATCTCTGATCTAATAAGATTAAGAGCTTCGAAGATCTGTTTCCAATCAAGACCAGATTCTTCTCTTGCCTTTTTTCTGCCTGCCTTATAGTATTTGAACACTTCTCGGCGCCAATAGGATTGATTATCGCAAGCAATAACAAGCTCACCATACTGTTTTCCAAATTTTTGCTTGTAGCTGCGAATAGAATTTAAAATCATATGTCGCAATAGCGGAACTTGAACTTCAATGTCATTGCGGTTACCGATTTCCATCATTAGATTGGAAATCGCCGTTTGGTTAAAATCAATTACAATCATCGTACAATACCTGTTCCTGGGTCTGTTAGTGTTACTTTAATATCTGCTGAAATAATAGGTGAAGTTGTTACTGTTTGGTTGGTTGCTACATTTCCATAAGCATCGACATAAGCATCGCCTTGTTCTCTTTGATTTTCTAGTAATGTAACCCACGCACCAACCTTTTCTTTAACATTAGATTGTAATGTAATATCTAATACTTGTCCGCCGCAGCCTGTAAGTAAATTATACACGATTTGCGTCAATTGTCCTGTTACTGCACTACGTATAGATGCTTTATTAATAGATGATATGAAAGATGCGTTCAAACCAGAGATAGTTGTTTGGAATGTTGCTAATTCTGTTTGGTAGTCTGCATATCCTGTAGCATTAACAATCTTTTCTTTAATAGCATCTATATAATCTTTATTCTTTAATGAATCAAGTAAGGCTTTTAGATCAACATCCGGCACATCATTGTTAGGAGTACAAGCCGAGCCCAATAAATCCTGCAACGAACATCCTCCTGCCAAAGATGCTCCGGTTTGTTGTGTAGTTACACCTGACAATCTGTCAGTATTTTGTTTATACGTTACCAATTGAGCTCTGTTAGTTTCTAAAGCTGATTTTTCTGCAAGAAGTGTTGCATTACCAGGATCACTTACTAAAAGAGCATCTACTGCTATAATTCTGTTGTCAATTGCAAGTATTGCTGCGGCAAGAGAAGTACCGAGGGGGTTTTGATAAAATAATCCTCCAATGTTTTCCAATGTACTTGAAAAGTCATTTGCTGCTACTTGTGCTGCATGGATTGTATTCGTTATTGTGTCAACTAGACTTTTAACTTCTGCTAAAGCATTAGGTATAATTGCAGAACCAGGAATCAATCCTGGTCTACCCTGATGTAACTCAGTATAAACCTGTTGGATTGGATTACCTCCAATCTGCGATAGAATAATCTTGATTAATTGACAATAGCTAAAACTTATTCCTGCCATATAGTTACCTTATAATTCTTAGAATGATTGTATCTATATTTATCCTACCATTGACAGCTTGTTCTTTTGCTTTGATATCATTAATAAATGATCTAAGCTTAACCTTACCTGCACCCATTAGATCCTTAATTTGCTCTTCGGGTTTGCGCAAAGTCTTTTGCTTGGATTTGTCCGGAGACCAATTCTGCAAAGAAGAACCTTTAACTGTCATACCTTTTGTAGACTCGGATACATAGACTGCTAATTTACGAGTCTTAGTATTGAAAAGCCATACTTGTTCTGCACCTACAATATCTGTAACCTTGGCAGATGTCAAGTTGTATTCATCATCTTTAGCTTTGAACTTAAGATTTTTAACTTGTACTGCAGGAGGCTTGTCTTTTGTGATACGAGGTTTACGATTTGCCTTTTTAAATTGTGAATATTTGTCACAATCATCTACAAACTGTTCAAACAGCTTAGCAATGTTCTTAAGCTTGCGCTTGTTGATGTTAGAATAACCTTCAATAACCTGAGAGTCCTTACTTTCAAGTACATCATTATATTCTTGAAGTTTTTTCTCTGCCCATACTTTAATGTCTGACATATAAGGAGCAGGAATTTGACGAGCTTTCAAATCGTTATATAGATTGAATTCAGTATCTTCTTTAATGTATGCGTCAATAGCACCTTCAACTTCGCCTAGATATTCAGATGTCTTTTGTTTCATTGCATCTTGAATATTGACAACAACCTTTTTAGGTTCTGTAATGACAGGCTCGTCTTCCTTAACTTCTTCTTTTCGTTTAACACGGATTAAACCATCGAGATAACTTTCAAACCGCTCTCGTTGATTTAAATCAATATTACCGCCTCGATTAATAATTCTAGCTACCCAACCAAAGGTAATATGAACATCTTTCTCATCAATTGTAGAAAAGATTTTATAGTCATCTTTGGATCGGTTCTTCTTTACAAAATCTAGATGGAACTTATAGGAATCAGTACGTTTCTTTTCAGAACTGTACCAATTGAACAGTCGCATAATGTCTGCAGTATAATTGCTTTCTTTTGGATCAAGATGATCGATGGAAGGTTCGCCTCCCATCAAGCCTGCTGCTGTATGCTGACGCTTAGTTGCCATCTACTTCTCCAAAGGAAAAATTAATTTGAGTGATACTATCGTACCTTACAGAACGCCATGCATTTTTATCAAGGTCAAATACTGCAATGACATCGTTGCTTTCTTTTTTAACTCGATCTGTTTTCTTTTCAATCTGAGGTAGCAAGTCTTCTATTAGGGTACATTTCATTTCCCTAATAGTACCATCTTTTTTGGTAAAAGTCAAATCTACTTCTTCAGTCTTGAGAAGTCCTGCTAGCCAGTCACGAAACTTTTGTCGATTCTTTTCGTCAGCTTGACTGTAGTATGTTGATTGCGAATTCATCTTGCACCGCCTTAAGTATTGTCTCTACACGATTGTCTACATGGTAATTATATAATACTTTTTGGTGTCTGTCAAGAATTCCTTGAATACCCCTTTCGTCAAAAAGGTTATTCGCTTTTTCCGTTATCGGCCACGGATTTTGGACATCTTCATAGTCATAAAATAGGACGTGATCGTGTAAATCAACAACATCTTTATGATATTTGATAGATCTAGGTAAAATTGGTATACCGCCAGTAATTAGAGCATCGAATACTCTAATAGGCGTATCATTTAATACAGGAACGATCCAATGTGCCTTATGACTGCACCATTCGGTAAATCTATCCATTACATCTCGTCCATGATATGAACCATCTACAAGTTTTACATTTAGTAAATTTCTATTTAACAGTTTTAGTATTTTTTGTCTGTTAATAAACTGAGGATATTCAATATGTGTACCCAAAGGTTCATTTGATCTTGTAGTATCAGTTATAACTTTTAAATTTTCTGTCAAGAACTCTTTTGTCCACTGGATTACACCTGAAGGAACAGGACCTGCCATAGTATTATTAAATCTTGACAATGCTTCTAGATTATCTCCATGAGTAGGAACATATAGATCACTGCCCATTGCAAGAACACTTGATAATGATAACCAATGGTGATTGTCAAAGTCCCAGATAACAAAGATAGAACTTGGTGAATTCATATACAAATTAAAGTATTTGTTTAGATCGCCATTGACCATTACATTATTGTTACTTAGTATAACAATAGAATTTTCAATAGTTGGACCTATATCATCTACTCTAAAAAATTCAATGTTTGCATTTTGAGGCTTTAGTCTAACAGCATGGAAGATATGCTCAGTTAAGTAAACTTTACCAGAAAAATTCTTACTAAAGTTTTCTTTAAGATCCCTGTTTCTTGCATTTTTACCCAGAACAATATTATACAATAGATCAGACTGAGTAAATGCACTGATGCTCCCAACCATTTGAGCAAGTTGATTGCCCATGTTCGCAGCATTGTTAATTTGCTCAACAGGATTTGGCGCCTGTGGCGCCGGCATGCTATAAAAAACGGACATTATCGACCTCTGCCCTGTTTCTTCATTATTGCTTTGTTTATACCGGGAACATTTTTTGGTCTAGCAGTCTTAACCATAGCCTGCAATTCTGCAAGGGGTTTAGAATGTAGTTTTGGCTTACCAGATTTGGTAGTATTAGGATCACGATCTTTATGGTTACTCATTTCATCTCCTTAATAGATAAAAAATAATTTTATAACGAAAATTGGATAAAGTCAATAGAATGGGGCACAAGGCCCCATTGCTTTAAGCCTTACCTTCGACTTTTTCTTTTGTTCTACCATAAGCTGCAATACCTAGTACGGCACCCATTGCTATATGGTATAAACCTGCGCCTTGTAATGTTAAAGGTTGCCATTGGCTTGTAACTTGGCCTGCGCTAAGAGCTTGTAGTAGTGACCAAAGAATTGGAAATAATACAAAGTCTGCGGTACAAGTCATCATGTACACCCAACCCATAACAGGACGCCATTTTTTATTGATCCAGTCATTGTTGTCATTCTTAACTAGAACATCGGCACCTTCTTGCATTGCTCCGCCCGTGCTCTTTAGCATATCAGGGTTACCTGATTGATACCCTGCAGGAGGAACTGCATTTTTATTAAATGGTGTAGGATTTTTCTTTTCTTCTTCTGCGTGATCGTCCCATGCCGGCATAATTTTCTCCTTATAATAATTATTAAACCAACTTCTTTATTTATGGATTATACCAGATAACTACTCTACCGCTTCCCCCGGCGCCGCCGCTATTTTGTCCTAAATTCCATGTGCCACCGCCAGCTTGGCCTGTATTAGGAAGTCCTGGCCTGGCCGCTACTGCAAACCCACTAGGATACAAATAAGTGTCACCTGGAGAAGTACCTACATAATTGGCACCAAAGATATATCCTAAAGTGTTGCTACCGCCCATACCATAGGTTCTCCATTGTCCTCCACTTGCCCCTCCGCTACTCGCACCGCCTGAACAAAAGTAAGTGCCATCACCGCCAAAACCATATAGTGAAAAACCTCTGCCATAGCCACCATTGGATCCGCCCGATGCTTGAGGCATATATCCTCCCCCTTCGCCGCTTCTTATGCCTCCGCCGTTTTGACCCCTGCCGTAGCTGTCAGCCCTTGCGCCTCCGCCCCCACCCCCCGTCTGATCTTCTATACCTCGAGCTCCATCATTACCTTGCATAGGATTTAATATTAAAGCAGTTGCATAATTAGTATCTCCATAATAGGGAAGACCTCCTCCTCCTGATGCACCATTTGGCTTGACCTCTCGTGAAGTACCACCAGATGCAGTATTTAGGTAGTTTTGTGCAACACGACCGACACCGCCCCAAGATGAACCTCGACCACCTCCCTTTGCAGTATATGTCCATACAGTTACACCATTTACTATATGAGATACTGTAGTATCTCCACCTGTTAACGCCCTATTTGTTGCACCTGCGCCTATAGTACATCTAAGAATTCCTCCGGCAGTTGCCGGTGCGGTAAAATCTATAAAATAAAAGCCTCCTCCACCTCCACCTCCACCTCCCTCTAAAGGATAGCTGGATACCGTGTCGCCGCCGCAACCACCACCGCCAATAATTAATAGGCCTACGTTTTGTGTTTTAGCTACTGTTACATCTGTAGATGTTTTTACATCAATGTATGAATATGCAGTAGACTTTTGCTTACCATAAAAATCACTATACTTTATTGGCAAAGAAAAACTACCTGTAGTACCATCAAACTTGTACCATTGTTTTCCATTATAAGCACCTAAATTCCTTCCGTGACCAAACTCACCATCGATGGTAGACATTGTTAATGGGCCAGTATTAGGTATTGCCATATTAGTTACCTGTTTTACTCATTATTTCGGAATACCAATCCGTGCTTCGTCTTTCAACTTCAATCCATGTAGCATTATCTTCATCCCATTCATAGTAAGCATGGCCAGTCTTAGAATCTTCTGGCTCTGGTATAGGAGGATTCCAAGATGCAGTAGCCGGATCTAAAATCCAGTTTTTATATGGCTTTGGATCATGAAACGCATCTAATTCTGGGTTATATACCATACCTACGCCGGCAAAATTTTTCCTTAAAGGCGTGCCGCCGTCAGGGTTATTATCCGCACCATAATGTATACCAAGTTTTGTATTATATGAAGTTTGTACCCACTTGTAACCTTCTGGTATAGGTAGAATATCTACATATCGCTGTTCTGCAACAATAACTTGTTCTACAATATTGTGGTCATTTACCAGAGCAAAGTGTGCCATAGATTATTTCTTAGTTGCGGGTTTCTTTTTCTTTGGACCTGGCTTTTTTGCGCCGGCTTTCTTAGCTGGCTTGGTAACTTCTGTAACTGTAGAGCCTTCACTAACAGTAACAACTGCAGGAGCGGCAGGTTCTTCAACTACTGCAACAGCAACGGGCTCTTCTACCTTAGCAGCAGTAGGAAAGGGCCATTGATCTTTGATCTCTTCAGGTTTGGCTTCTTGTACAGGAGCAGGAGTGACGGCAACTGGTGCAGGATTAGGGGTTGTTACTGCGTCCAAAGGATGTTCAAATTTGGATTCTCTTTTTTTGCCGGTAAAAAACTGTTTAATTATATGAAACATATGATTCCTTTCGTGAATTTATTAAAAATATTATATATTAGTTTTTACTCACCTCACCTAAAAGGATTTATTCTAAATCTTTCAGGCAAATCGTCGAAAAATCCCCATTTTTCGGAAGTATCGTCTAATTTAATATTTTCGATACTATCTAAAACACCAAAAAACACAATACTGATGGTGCAGTAGTTGGTATTGTCGGAAAATGAGTTTTCTTTATACTGATCTTCGTAAAATCCCACAGGTTTAAGCTCTCCTGTGTATGTTATACCTATTTCTTCCAAGATTTTACGTCTGGCTGCTTGATCGGCAGTCTCATTTTTGTGTATTCTGCCTCCGACAGGCCAAAATACACCTTTACATGGTTCTTCTTTGCGTTGTATCAGTAGATATTTGTTATTATATTTTAAGCAAACATCTGTACAAACATTAATTACATTGTCTATAATAATTTTATAGGTATCTTCAGGTATCATGCAGTTTTATCTACGTTTGTTCCTTGTTTGTTAGGTGTTTGTATCTTTGCATTCTCATCATATATTGCCCATTCCAATATTTTTCTGCCTCTGGTATCAACACCCTTCTTACGTTCGTTAGACGTCACGTTTTCTGTAATCTTAAATTCACTTTCAGGTAATGCTCGTTCAAATTCAGTTCTACCAAGTTTCAAATACTGACTAAACTCAGGCAAACTAGCTACGGTTTTGAACATCCTGCCTCCTAGGCGACTAATTTTACTCATATATTTATTGTGCCTTATCCTTTTCAATTTCCTCAAGATATTCTTTATAGTTATCATACTCATTCCAAACCCAAAGTAATGGAATTGAAAGTATAATTAGAGGAAGCATCAGTATGCCAATTATTACACCTAAGAAATCGTGGAAATATTTTAGATAGATGTAGTTTAGAAAACCTAGAATGTTATTCATCGTCAAATTCTCTTAGTTCAAAAATATAGTGCCCGCCTCTACGAGACTGTACCCAATTCAGATGCCAAAAGAAACCGCCCCCATTCTTTTCCATTGCACGGATGATACTTTCATTACCTGACCAACCTCCGGTGGAGATATTATATCTATACGCCTTTTTATTTTCATCCAAATCAGGTTCTTCACATTCAGTCCAACCCCAATCACGGGCCCACCAGATTGATTTAATAAATTCAAACCAACCTTTAGGATCCGACCAGTGCCAATTCTCAATTAGAAATAGTGCATCATCAGTAGGATAACCATCTTCATCTAATGATTCATAATCATCCTTACTGATAGTATATTCATACAACTTCTTCCAATTTAGTTTTGCTTCTTCCAATTTGTTTTTACAATCAGCTAAGAATTCCTCTCGGCTAATGGTTGCACGCTCAATTGTCATTTTAAGTTTCTCCACATAATATAAGCAACTATCGCAATCAATAAACCTGCAATTATTCCTAATGAAAACATAGATGTTCCTTATTGCTAAATTATTACTTTTCAATCCTAACGCAACGGCCAATGAAATTGCCAGATCGTTCTTTTGTATCTTCTCTAAATGTTTTGATAGCAGCTTCGCATTTTTCTCTAGAATCAAATTCCATTGTAGGAATCATAAAATGACTAAAATTACCTGGAGCAACAATTGCAAACAAAACCCATACTATATTCATTTGGTAATCGCTTTACACTTTGTAACTGCATCATCATGGATCATCGTTCCATTATCAGTCATGCATTTTTGATATAGTCTATTATTCTCTACACCCACTCCGGAAAAACTACCAAGAATAAATGTAAAAATAATGACGGCAAGTATCGGTACAAAAAGATGATTATCGCTCATGTGTTCTTCTCCTTTAATAAATGAGCAGCATATTCTGCGGCTTCTAACTTTCTTTCGCATAACGAATTAATTATAACGTAATCTTCTTCGGTCAGATCAACCCATTCTTTTTTGGTGTGCTGTTGTTCAAGCCGGGTAATCAGAGTATCGAGCCTGGCGATCAACTCCATATTGGCCTTGGTCACCATCAGGTCCAATTGCTCTTTAGGGATAGTAATGTTGTCTTGCATATTAGGTCACATCAATACATTTTACACGATTGCATTTACTGCACTTATAGTAAAAATAGTTACCAACATATTCTTCATTGAATGTTAGATTGCCCTGCCCGGTTAATTCCCATTTATGCCAGCAACCATGCCACAATAATTCGAATAGTCGTATCATAGTTTATTTCTTCCACTTATAGTACTCTTCGGCCTCTGTCCATCCGTCGACAAACGCACCCTTAGTTTCGTAAGAGCCGCATCTCTCCTTCATTTTCTCAATCATAACATCACGGCCAGTTTTCCCTTTATTCTCATCTAGCCTTTTATTAGATAACGTAAAGGAGCCGTCACCGTTGTCCTTCCAGTTTATCTCATCGCCGATTTTCCAGCCTAGATCATCGAGCAAAGCATCGGGAAGCGGAATATAGTAATCCTGGGTTTCATGGTCGTACTTAATTGCCATGGTAAATTTATTTTTATAACTCATAGTCTACTCCAAAGTATTCTTTAATTAGCATGCCCTTTGTCTTAGTTATATATCCACATCCAACATAGGGAGGTTTTTCGTCAGCGATTCTTGCGCATTCTTTTATAATAGATTCGGCGAACTTTTTCATTTCTTCTTCACAAGTTTCATTGTGGTATTCCAAATACCAGATATCTTTGTAATCTTCATAAAAAAATCCTGCTTGTATAGCAAGTTCTTTAATTCGTTCGTTCATTCCTTTGTCCTTAACAATTCAAATAAATCTCGTCCAAGTTTACTTTTGAATTCTTCCTCAGTCATATGGACAAGAGTATCCATAGCCAGTTCCATTGGCATAGTCAATACTATTTCCATTTCTGGAGCAAAGGTATCAGGGTTCATTTTTATTTTTCTACTAATTAGTTTCATCATTTAATTCCAAACTCTTTTAGTGTTTTATCAATAGCCTTATACATTGCTGGATTATTAGATTGGTCATCGCCATGCCAATGCATCTGCTGGCAGATCTCTTTGATAGTATCCTCAACGACGAGGTGAGAGAACCTCTCAATAAAGCTCGTTGCATCGTCCCATGAATATGGTAAGATTGGAGTAGTCTTTGCTGCCTCTTCCCACAATGCTTTGATTCGTTCATTCATTCTTCAACTCCAAAATGTTCTTCAATATATTCTTTTGCCGAATAACACCCATTGGCTTCTTTAGTATGACCATGCGTTTCATATCCAACAGCTGCAACATCGCACATCCGCATACATTCCCTAACAATCAACTCTGCGAACATTTGAATATTTTCATTTTGTTCTTCCAGATTACCGTGGTACCAAACCTTTGATGCAAGTTCTTTAATTCGTTCATTCATACGTTGTTCAATCCTATTCTAGAATAGCCTTGGACTTCTCGTTCTCGCTTTGGCCAATCTCTCGTGTTTGCTGTTTCGCCAGTTAGTTTATAACGAAAGTCTGGGTCATATACCATAGCACCGGCAGGATATGCTACCGGACCACCATCCTTGTATCTAAAGACTACACCTCGACACATACAAAATGACCAGCCCTTGTCTGTCCATACTTCGCCGTTTACGGTACCAATGTATTTTACTACATTGCCCTTATACATTTCTCGAATGGCTTCGTGCCAGTCAATCATGCGTTATCTCCATTCATTTTTGTTCCATATCTTCCTTTTCCCAGCGATCCCAGCATTCTTTGCATGTCCACAGACCAGCTTCCTCTGGAATAGGATATCTTTCCTCAGTAAATGATTGCTCACAAAAGTCACACTTTTCTGGCAGTCCACCTCGCATTTGCACAATCATATCAAGAACGTTCATTCTTCAACTCCAAAATGATTCCTAAACCTAACAACAGCATCTACGATACCTTGATTTTGCCCTAGCAGATATTCTCTAATCATAGGGTCAGTTTCTGTGGCCAAGTCTTCATCAGAGACAATCTCGTCCATGGATTCTTTAATGCATTCCCTAACAATCAACTCGGCAAATTTTTTGCGGTCAAACTCATAATACCTAGTAGTGCCGTTTTCATCGGACCATCCTTCGACAACTGTAGTAGCCTGTTTCTCAAGTTCTTTAATTCGTTCGTTCATCAGTAGCACTCCTCAACTGTGACTGAGTGTCCAAGATATTCTAACAAGGCTTTGATGCCTTCTGTTCCCATATCTTCGTCATTGTGATCCCAATGGAAACGCTGGTCATCTACTTTGACCGTCCAGCCATCACAAAACTGTTCAATCTCAATGTCTTTCATCATTCAACTCCGAAATGTGTTTCAATCCTACCAGCAATAATCATACCAGGACCACTCATTTTTGGTGC
>Ga0129333_10001753_pt1 | contig 19917 bp, 19 predicted proteins | sample CPB6_08_DNA_FD_94474 | JGI IMG/M metagenome (GOLD analysis project Ga0129333, IMG submission 94474) | Freshwater to marine salinity gradient microbial communities from Chesapeake Bay, USA - CPBay_Sum_0.6_0.8_DNA | ecosystem: Environmental > Aquatic > Marine > Coastal | place: USA: Chesapeake... | reverse complement strand
TGGATACACAGAAAGTGGCATTGACTTTATGCATTTGATGACAGCATCAAGAGCAGTTAGCGCAGGTTCCACTCTACCAGTATTAGCAATTCGTTTGAAAAATACATTCCAATCTTATCCAAACAGAATTTCTGTCAAGTTGAATAATATTGCTCTGTATCCAACTGGAGAGACGATGGCATTTCAAATTGCTAAACTACCTAGCGAAGCAAGTTTGGAAGGAACACTTACTTGGACCGATGTTGATGCTGATAGTGGCGTTCAATATTCTGTAGGTGCTACTGGTTATACAGCAGCAAATCGTGATGTCTTATTTGGTGGTTATGTAACTGCTGGTTCTTCACAAAACTCTTTAGGATCTGCTTCAACAGGTTCTATTTCAGCAGCAAAGAAAAACATTATCGTTCAAAATTTTGACTCAAGTTCATCTGAAGTATATGTTGTATTGGTAACGAACATGGGTAATAACTCTGGAACAATCAGAGCAGGTCTTCAGTGGAGAGAGATTTACTAATGAAAAAGAAAGTACCTACGGAGCAAGAGATTGCTAAAAAACATAGCGTGTCTGTTGAAACTATTATCAAACAGGCTGAAGTTGGTTCAACAGTAGAACGTGAACATGTCACTACACATGATGAAGCATATGGAATTGCTTTGCAACATTTAGATGAATTTCCAAATTACTACACACACTTACTCAAAATGGAAAAACAATTAAAGGCAGAACATAAAAAGAAAAAAACTTTCAAGGAGATGCGTCAGATTTTAGAAAATCACATTGCTGTTGCTATGGGCAAAGAGATTGATGATGAAGGTGGAATGATTATGAGTCAACTTGATACTATCGAAGATGCAGTCAACCGTCTTCGTTTAGTTGTTAGAAATCCAAAGATGCAACTACCTGGATGGGTTCAATCTAAAGTAACACTTGCCACTGATTACATCGATACTGCTGCTGATTATATGACAAGCAAGAGCGAGTAATTGTGTATAAATTATAACTTGACGATACAACATTTACCTATATAATATCATTACCGTCTCAAGGTAAGACACATGGATACTAAGAATTGCCCTAAGTGTGGGGCTTGCTGGATTGGAGGTCAACACTTTTGGGTTGGCACAAATAAGAAGGGAAATGAAACTGAACTCGCTTCTTTGGTGTGTGATAAGTTTGGAGATGATACATGTATCAATCCACACAAAGGAACTACAGATGGTAAGGGGTGGGAAAATAGATTAAATAATATGAATACTATTGATAAAGATATACAGAGGACTTTGAATGAGTAGTGATCAAATTTATTTGGGGAACCCGTTATTAAAGAAAGCGAACGTTCCCTATAATTGGACAAAGCAAGAAATTAAGGAGTATATTAAGTGCAAAGAAGATCCTGTATATTTTGCTCTTAATTACGTCAAGATTGTTTCGGTTGATGAAGGTCTAATTCCTTTCAGAATGTATGACTTTCAAAAAGATTTAGTTCGCAAATTTCATGACAATCGATTCAATATTGCTAAGCTACCAAGACAGACAGGGAAATCAACCGTTGTGGTTTCCTATCTGCTTCACTACGCTTTGTTTAATGATAGTTCTAACATTGGTATTCTAGCAAACAAAGCTTCAACTGCTAGGGATCTTTTAGGAAGATTGCAGACAGCATACGAGAATCTTCCTAAGTGGTTACAGCAAGGTGTGATTGCGTGGAACAAAGGATCGATGGAACTTGAGAATGGTTCCAAGATTATGGCAGCGTCAACCTCAGCATCTGCCGTCCGAGGAATGTCATTCAACATCATTTTCTTGGACGAATTTGCTTTCGTTCCAAATCATATTGCTGACGACTTTTTCTCATCTGTATATCCTACCATTTCATCTGGTCAGAAAACAAAAGTTATTATTATTTCCACGCCTTATGGTATGAACCACTTCTATAAGTTGTGGGTAGATGCTCAAAACCAAAGAAACAATTATATTTGGACCGAGGTTCACTGGTCAGAAGTTCCTGGTCGTGATGCTAAGTGGAAAGAAGAAACTATTAAAAACACTTCCGAGCGTCAGTTCACTCAGGAGTTTGAATGTGAATTCCTAGGATCGGTTGACACACTTATCGCTGCTTCTAAATTAAGATCACTTGTATTTGATACTCCGATTAGTTCAAATAAAGGATTAGATGTTTACGAAAAACCAAATGAGAAGAGTGAGTATATTATTACCGCTGACGTTAGTAGAGGAATTGGCGGTGATTATTCTGCTTTTATTATTTTTGATATTACAACTGTTCCTTATAAAATAGTTGCTAAGTATCGAAACAATGAAATAAAGCCAATGCTTTTCCCAAATATTATAAACGATGTTGCAAGAGCATATAACAATGCATATGTTTTATGTGAAGTAAATGATGTGGGAGATCAAGTAGCATCTATTTTAAATTTTGATTTGGAGTATCCAAATGTTTTAATGTGTTCAATGAGAGGTCGTGCTGGACAAATTGTTGGTCAAGGGTTCTCTGGAACTAAAACTCAACTTGGATTGAAAATGTCTGTCACTGTTAAAAAAATTGGATGTGCTAATTTAAAAACAATGGTGGAAGACGATAAACTATTGTTTAGAGATTATGAAATTATATCTGAACTTACCACATTTATTCAGAAAAAGCAATCGTTTGAAGCAGACGAAGGATTTCATGATGACCTTGTAATGTGTCTTGTAATATTTGCTTGGTTGGCAGTACAAGATTATTTCAAGGAGATGACAGACAATGATGTACGTCAAAGAATTTACGAAGAGCAAAAAAATCAAATTGAACAAGATATGGCTCCATTCGGATTCATCACAACTGGATTAGAAGGAGATGAAGGATTTGCTAGTGATGGCACTATATGGTATGGAGATACTCAAGAAAATGTTTCATACATGTGGGATTTCTAATGGATTTAGAAGATCAATTTTCTTTAGACTTTTTACTTTTTAAAGAACGAAGATGTAGATCTTGTGGAAACATAAAAGATTTGATGTCAGACTTTTATCTAACTAGAAAAGATAGATCTTCTTCACTATCTGCATATTCATATGAATGTAAAAAATGTACTATAGACAGAATAAGAAGATATAGAAAGCATAAAGATTATATTGATAACTCGGTATATCCTGATTGGTGATTGTTCATGTATTGTTTCCCCACTTGAAGAATGCAAAAACATAAATAATTTTAGATTAATTTGGATACCCAAAGGAGAAAAAAATGGCAAGTCAAGTCTCGCCTGGTATTGTTCTAAAGGAGCGTGATTTATCTAATGCGGTTGTTACAGGTGCTCAGCAAGTTACTGCAGCTATCGCATCAACATTTGCTAAAGGTCCTATAAACACAATTGTTAACGTAAGTACAGAAAAAGAGTTTCGTTCAGTTTTCGGAGACCCTACATCAGCAAATGCTGAGGACTGGTTCGTTGCTTCAGAATATTTAAACTATGGCGGTAGACTAGCTGTAGTAAGAGCAGAAACTGGTACTTTAAATGCAACAAGTGGAGAGGAAGGAGTTCTAGTACAAAATGATATTGATTGGGAATCTGGCTCTGGAAATGCATATGGATTTGTAGCTAGATCTGCTGGAACTTGGGCAAATGCTTATAGAGTTGCTGTTGTTGATAGAGGAGCTGATTATATTTTAACTTTAGAAACTGCTCCAACTACAGCTCCAGCACAAGGAGATGCAGTTTCATTAAGTGACGGAACAAATGAAGAAACAGGAGTTGTTTTAAATTGGACCGCATCAACAAAGAAATTAGAAGTTATTTTAGATGACCCTACTGCTACAATCGTAGCAACTGATTGGTCATTTGTATCAGAAGGCGATAATATCACTATTACAGCTGCACAAAATTGGTACTTAAATACTAAGGTACAAGGTACTGAAGTTTTTCTTTCCCAAGTTGGTCCTAGACCAGGAACATCTGAATTTGCTTCTGCAAAAGGAATTAAGTATGATGAAGTTCATGTCGTTGTAATAGACAAAAATTCAAATATCGTGGAAAGATTTTTATATCTTTCCAAATTAACTGATGCAAAGTCTCCACAAGGAAATACAATTTACTACAAGACTGCAGTAAATCTACAATCACAAAATATTTTTGTTGGATCTGGTCCATCAACAACTATTGATCCTTCTTCAACTGGAGCTGGTGAGGGATGGGGACAAGCTTCTTCTGCATTAGCAAGTGGAGATAGATTTGCATTGTCAGCTAATTTATCAACATCATTAACAAATGGAACTGATGATTATGCATACACTGTAACAGAAATTTCTGATGCCTATGATTTATTCTTAGACACAGAAGAAGTTGTAGTTGATTTTGTTCTAATGGGTGGTTCGATGGCAACCGAAGCTAATACAAAATCAAAAGCATCTAAAGTAATTGCTTTAGCTACTGAAAGAAAAGATTGTGTAGCTTTTGTTTCTGCCCATAAAGGAAATCAAATTGGTACTACCGAAGGAGCTTTGACTTCAACAGCTCAAAGAGATAATACCATTGCATTTTTCAATGGATTAACTTCTTCTTCGTATGCTGTGTTTGATAGTGGATACAAATATTTCTATGATAGATTTAATGATAGCTACAGATATATTCCATGTAATGGAGATGTAGCTGGTCTTTGTGTAGCCACATCAGCTACATTAGATGATTGGTATTCACCAGCTGGATTAAATAGAGGTTCACTCAGAAGTGCTATTAAACTAGCATTCAATCCAAATAAAGCTGATAGAGATGCTCTATATCAAAATAGAATCAATCCTATTGTTTCTTTCCCTGGTTCTGGAGTAACTCTATTTGGAGATAAAACTGCTCTATCTTCACCTTCTGCTTTCGATAGAATTAATGTTCGTCGTTTGTTCTTGAATGTAGAGAAGAGAGTAGGAAATCTAGCCAAGCAAATTTTATTCGAGCAGAATGATGTATCCACCAGATCATCTTTCTCAAGTGCGGTTAATTCTTATTTGAACGAAGTTCAATCAAGAAGAGGCATTACTGACTTCTTAGTTGTCTGCGATGAAACAAATAACACACCAGATGTTATCGATAGAAATGAATTTGTTGCTGAATTGTTTGTTAAGCCAACACGCTCAATTAATTACATTACAATTACATTTACCGCCACTAAGACGGGTGTTTCTTTCAATGAAGTTATTGGTCAATGATTTTTTCAATCACAACAACAGAGGTATTAAAAAATGGCACCACTATCAAGCACAATAAGTAATTTCATCTCTAACATTGGACAAGGCGTTAAGCCTAATATGTTCCAAGTTGAAATTAATTTTCCACAATCTGGAGTTCTCTCTGGAGGCAATCAACTAAAAACAGTAGACACGACTGAAATCGGAACAGTAAATTTACTTTGTAAGGCAGCTGCTTTACCAGCATCAAACACTGGAGTTATTGAAGTTCCTTTTAGAGGAAGAACTGTAAAAATTGCAGGAGACCGTACTTTTGATACATGGACTCCAACATTTATTAATGACAAAGATTTTGTTATCAGGTCAGTTTTTGAAAGCTGGTCAGAAGCTATCAATGGTCATGCTGGAAATACAGCATCTTTGTTTACTCCAGATAATGCAACTGGCTATACTGCAGATATTCTAGTACACCAACTAGAAAAAAATTCCGACACTGCTGCACCATCAATTTTAAGAACATACAAACTTTGGTATGCGTTCCCAACAAACGTTGCACAAATTGATCTTGCATATGATAGCAATGATCAGATTGAGGAATTTTCAGTAGAATTCCAGTATTCCTATTGGACCACTATTGCTCCAGCAGGAAATACGAGAAAGGGATTATCTACTCGTCAAATTAATTCTGACGCTACCACAAAATAAATTAAATAAATAGAGTATATCAATACTCTTTTATATAATACAATGAGTCAACTTTTTGGATTTCTTATTAATAAAAATGGGGAATCGAAGGGTCAGTCCCCGATTCCCCCAAACGAAGATGACAGCACAACCACTGTAGCAGGTGGTTATTTTGGTACTTACGTAGATATTGATGGCGGTAGTAATAAAAATGAATATGATTTAATTAGACGTTATAGAGATATGGCGTTGCATCCAGAATGCGACTCTGCTATAGATGAAATAGTAAATGAGTTTGTAGTTACAGATGCAAATGATTCTCCCGTAGAGATCGAACTTTCTAATTTAGATATTGCTGATTCTATAAAATCTAAAATTAGACAAGAATTTACCCACATAAAATCTTTACTAAACTTCGATAAAAGAGCACACGAAATTATACGAAGTTGGTACATTGATGGAAGAACTTATTATCACAAAGTAATAGATTTAGATAATCCAAAGAAAGGAATTTTAGAGCTAAGGTATATTGATCCTTTAAAGATACGAAAGGTAAGACATAAATTACAAAAAAATGATAACTCTCCAGATGCAATTAAGGGCACTGCTTTAGAATATGATTGGGGAGATTATGTAGATTACTACATTTATAATCCCAAAGGATTTTCAAATAATGTTTCAATATCAAGTAATTTTGATGTTTCAAATACGCAAGGTATTAAAATAGCATCCGATTCTATAGCTCATTGTAACTCTGGAATAGTTGATTTAAATAAAAAAACAGTTTTGAGTTTTCTACATAAAGCAATCAAGTCACTTAATCAGCTTCGCATGATTGAGGACTCACTTGTTATCTATAGATTATCTCGTGCTCCAGAACGTAGAATTTTTTACATTGATGTAGGCAACCTACCTAAGGTAAAAGCAGAGCAATACCTTCGTGATGTAATGGCACGTTATAGAAATAAACTGGTATACGATGCGACTACTGGAGAAATTCGTGACGACAAAAAGCATATGAGTATGCTTGAAGATTTCTGGCTTCCTCGCCGTGAAGGTGGTAGAGGAACTGAAATCTCTACTCTCCCAGGAGGACAAAATCTTGGTGAACTTAAGGATGTTGAGTATTTCAAAAAGAAACTTTATAACTCATTGAACCTACCACCTTCTCGTCTTACTGACGATAACAAAGGCTTCAATCTTGGTAAGACCACAGAGGTTCTTAGGGATGAACTTAAATTTGCTAAATTCATTGGTCGTCTTCGCAAACGTTTTTCGGAATTATTCAATGATATTTTAAAAACTCAATTAATTTTAAAGGGTATCATTACTCCAGAAGATTGGGATGATATGGAAGATCATATTCAATATGATTTTCTATTTGATAATCATTTCAATGAATTAAAAAATGTTGAGCTGATGAAAGAAAGAATGGGATTGATTACTCAAATGGATCCTTTTGTTGGCAAGTATTTCTCATTAGAATATCTCCGTAGACATATACTAATGCAAACTGAAACTGAATATAAAGATATAGATAAACAAATGCGTAAAGATATTAAATCTGGAGTTGCAATTAGCCCCTCAGATTCTATGGCATTGGATACTATGTCTAGACAGAATGATGCATTTGCTCCAGAAATACAAAATGCTCAATCCGAATTAGACGCGGAAAGACAAGCAAAGATTCAAAAAAATACAAAAAATACTAAATAATAAAAATACACCTTGTTAAATTAATATTATGTCAACATCAAGAGATATAGTTGATTTACTTTACGATAAAAAAAGATCAGATGCATTAGACAAAATTAATGATTTGATGATGACAAAAGCATCGCAAGCATTAGATGATTATAAAAAAATCGTAGCATCAACATTTTTCGACGAACCAGTAGATACCCCAGAGGACTAATGAAACTCATCACAGAAAATATAGAAGAGATTAACGTTCTAACCGAAGAAAAAAACGGTAAGAAAAATTTATACATTGAAGGTATTTTTCTTCAATCTGAAACAAAAAATCGTAATGGAAGAATTTATCCATTCAATGTTTTAGATAAAGAAGTTAATAGATACAATGAAGAGTATGTAAAAGCTGGAAGAGCACTCGGTGAACTCGGACATCCAGATGGTCCTTCTGTTAATTTAGATAGAGTATCTCATAAAATTGTAGAGCTTCGTTCAGAAGGTACAAATTTTTATGGCAAAGCTAGAATCTTAGATACTCCAATGGGAAAGATTGCAAAATCTCTTATTGATGAAGGAGTAAAACTCGGAGTTTCTTCAAGAGGCATGGGTTCTTTGGAAGAAAAAAACGGAGCTAAATATGTTAGAGATGATTTCATGTTAGCTACCGCAGCGGATATCGTAGCAGATCCTTCCGCTCCTGATGCTTTCGTACAAGGAATCATGGAAGGAAAGGAATGGATTTGGGACAACGGTATTCTAAAAGAATATAGAGTTTCTGAATATAAAAAATATATTTCCGAAGCAACGAGAACAAATTTAGAAGAAAGAAAATTAAAAGCTTTTCATTCTTTTATCTCAAATCTCTAATTTAATAAATAATCATAGAATAATTATCAGAAATACGGGGAAACTCAAATGTCAGATATGTTAAACGAAAAGTTTGTGGATTTCGTAACTGAAAAAGGAATCATTAAAGAAGCTGGAGATCCAATGCCTACAGTTTCCGCATCAGTTATTCCTGGTGGCGCACATTCTGCTCCTGGTCAAGTTAGCGATGCTCAAACAAGAGGTGGTGGAAAAGATCCACAACCAACAGTAACAACCAAAGCGGTTGCTCCTTATCACCAATCGGTCACAGATCTTGGAGGAACTTCAACAACTCCTCACGAACATGATGATGATGGAGAAGAAAATCCTGGCGCTAAAGCTGCTGCTCCTGTAGGAGCTAAGGCTGCTCAAAGCGATGGTACTGCTCAAACTGCCAACATCCATGATGCTGGAGAGATGGGCAAGACTCCAACTGTTGGTGTACAAGTTGCTTACGGAACACACACTGGTCCTAATGTAACTTATCCAATCAAGCCCTCTTTTGAAGAACTTGATCTTTCTGGAGATGTTGCAGCTCTGACAGAAGGAGAAGATCTATCGGAAGATTTTAAATCTAAAGCAAAAACTATTCTTGAAGCTGCCGTATCGGCAAAGCTAAGAGAAGAGTATGCAAAATTAGAAGAATCTTTTGAAGCTAAATTACAAGAGCAAGTAGAAGCCATGAAAGCTGAGCTTGCCGAAGAAATTGAAGGCACTTTAAATTATGCAATTACTACTTGGGTTGAAGAAAATCAAGTAGGTATTGATCGTGGTCTTCGTAATGAAATTACGGAAGATTTTATTGCTGGATTTGTTAACCTATGCAAAGAGCATTGGATTACTATTCCAGAAGAAAAATCTGATCTTGTTGAAGAGATGTCAGACGAGCTTTGTGAGATGGAATCACGCCTCAACGAACAAATTGAGCGTAATATTGAATTAAATAATCGTCTTGCTGAGTCAACTAAAGTCGTAATCCTAAATCAAATTTCGGAAGGACTTGCAGATACTCAAAAAGAAAAACTTGCTTCCCTAGCTGAAGGAGTAACTTTCGAAACAGCAGAGAAATTTGCTGAAGCAGTAAAAACTCTAAAAGAGTCATACTTCCCTCAATCAGTTACTAAAGAAGTAAGTGACGAAACTCCAGTAGAAGGCGATTCGGTAACACCAGCGATGGCTGCTTACCTAAACGCTATCTCTCGCTGGAAGTGAGATATAATATAAATATTAGCAAACCCATACAATACTTTTCAAAACAACAAGGAGAAACAAATGTTTAACGCTAGACTTCTCCAGGAAAAGTGGGCTCCTGTTTTAAATCATTCTGAAGCTCCAATGATTCAGGATCGTTATAAGCAGGCTGTTACCGCAGTTCTCCTGGAAAACCAAGAAAGAGCCATCCGCGAAGAGCGTGGCATCCTTAATGAGGTTGCTGTAAACTCACTCGGTGCTACCACCATTTCACCTACTGGTTCAGCTCTATCATCTACCAACACTGCTGGTCTCGCTGGTTTCGATCCTATCCTAATCAGCCTAGTACGTCGTGCTATGCCTAACCTCATGGCTTATGACATCTGTGGTGTTCAGCCAATGAGCGGTCCAAACGGACTTATCTTCGCTATGCGTTCACGTTACGAAGATCAAGCTGGCGAAGAGGCACTCTTCAACGAGCCAGATACTGGATTCTCTGCTAGCTATGATGCTACTACTGGAGCTTACACTCCTCGTACTGGCGCTGGCGTTGGTGGCGATTCGGAAGGCAACAACCCTGCTCTTCTTAATGATGCTACCCCTGGTACTTACGAAGTTGCTCGTGGCATGAGCCGTGAGAATCTTGAAAAAATGGGCGAATCGGGTCGTCTCTTCCGTGAGATGAGCTTCAGCATTGAGAAGACTTCAGTTACCGCTAAGTCAAGAGCCCTCAAAGCTGAGTACACCCTAGAACTCGCTCAAGACCTCAAGGCTATTCATGGTCTTGATGCTGAGCAAGAACTTGCCAACATTCTTTCGAGTGAAGTTCTTGCTGAGATCAACCGCGAAGTTGTTCGTACTGTTTATACAGTTGCTAAGAAGGGTGCTCAGAACAACGTTGCTACCGCTGGTGTATTTGACCTCGACGTTGATTCAAACGGTCGTTGGTCAGTTGAAAAGTGGAAGGGTCTTCTCTTCCAAATCGAGAGAGATTGTAACGCTATTGCTCAAGACACTCGTAGAGGCAAGGGTAACTTCCTCATCTGCTCAGCTGACGTTGCTTCAGCTCTAGCGATGGCTGGTGTACTCGATTACTCCTCAGGTCTAAATGGCGCTGGTGGTCCTTCCATCGGTCAAGTTGATGACACTGGCAACCTTGCTGTTGGCACCATCAACGGTCGTATCAAGGTATTCGTTGATCCTTATTCAGCTAACATTTCCGACAAGCATTACTATGTTGTTGGTTATAAGGGTACTTCACCTTATGATGCTGGTCTCTTCTATTGCCCATACGTACCTCTCCAGATGCTACGTTCGATCGACCCTAACACCTTCCAGCCAAAGATTGGCTTCAAGACCCGTTATGGTATGGTCAGCAACCCATTCGTAACCACCAACGGTGCTTACAATGGTACTCCAGATGGCGAGACCCTCACCGCTGGTTCAAACATGTACTACAGACGTGTACAAGTTACCAACCTCATGTGAGTCATCACTGAGTTTACTAGACCCCCAAACGGGGGTCTTTTTTTATGCAAATAAATATAAGATATACAAAAGAGAATAATTCATGTCTGCTAATTGGTATAACGAGCAAATAAGTAATAGAAATTATTTGTCTCCAATTGGATTTAAATTAAATTTAGAATTATTTAAAGGTGTAGATTTTTTCTGTCAGAAGATTAATTTGCCTGGTGTTAATATGCCAGTAACAGAAGTTCCAACTAGATTTAGATCAATACCTATAGTTGCTGGAGGTGGAGTATCATTCGACGAATTGGTAATTAATTTTATAGTCGATGAAGAATTAATAAATTACAAATCAATACTTAATTGGATTTTGAAAAATGGTGCTGCAAATGGACATCCAAATATACCAGAAATAGAATATTCAAATGCTCAACTAGAAATACTATCTTCAAATTTTAATACGTTACATGTTATTGATTATGAAAATATATTTCCAATATCTTTAACACCATTAGAATTTGATTCTACTTCGGAAAGTTCCGAATACTTTGTTGCTTCAGCAACCTTTAAATTTACAAACTTTACTATTAGAGATAAAAATTTTAAATTATGAAATTTGATGATATAAAAACTTTATTTAATAACATTAGATCACAATGGGATCAAGATTCCAAAATAGATTTCGAATTCAAAAATAAATCATATTCAGCTGACTTAGCTCAACTATCTTTAGACATACCATTTCAACATAACAAGTACTTAAATTTCTATACAGATTTAACACAAGTTAAAACATCATTAGAATTTGAAATAAAAAAATTAATAAAAGAAAAAAGAGAATATTATTCTGGAGAGGCTGATGCAAAAGTATATGCAGAAAAGCCATTTGGAGCTAGCATAAAAACAGCAGAAAAAATGAAAGTTTATTTAGAATCTGATGAAGATATAATTAATTTAGAAGCTAAAATATTATTTGTAAATCAAATATTACATTACTTAGACAACGTATTGAAGATGATTTCGCAAAGAAATTATCACATAAAAAATGCAATTGAATGGGAAAAATTTATTAACGGTACTACTTAATGTCTAAAATTATAATAACAAAAAAGAATGAGGTGTATTATAAATTAAATGCAGAACCTCATATTCATCATGAACTATCAGACTATTTTTCTTTTGAAGTTCCAGAAGCAAAATTTTTAAAAAGAAATCCTAAGTATCGTTATTGGGATGGGACTATTCACTTATATTCTCCAGGAACTGGCGAACTATATGGTGGGTTGTTGCCTCACTTAAAAGAATGGTGTCAAGAAAGAAAATACAATTTAGAATATATAAAAAATGAATGGTATGGAGATGTAGAAGAAACTAATGATTTAATTTCTCCTGGTGGAATTAAAGTGTTTATGGATAAGATCTGTAAATATGCTCCAAGAGATTATCAATATGCTACAGTATACAAAGCATTAAAGAATAATCGTGGATTGTTTTTATCTCCTACAGGATCTGGAAAGTCTTTGATGATTTATAGTATCGTTAGATATTATGTTGCTACGGATAAAAAAATTCTACTTATCGTTCCAACTACTTCATTGGTTGAACAGATGCTAAAAGACTTTAAAGATTATGGATGGAATGCAGAAGAATACTGCCACACAATTTATTCTGGTAAGGATAAAAACACTAATAAATCTGTTGTTATTTCCACATGGCAATCCATATATAAATTCCCTAAAAGATATTTTGATGACATTGATTGTGTGATTGGCGACGAAGCACACCTATTTAAATCTAAATCACTTACTGGTATTATGACTAAACTACATAATGCTAAGTATCGCTTTGGGTTTACTGGTACTCTTGATGGCAGTAAAACTCATAAGTGGGTATTGGAAGGATTGTTTGGATCATGCGAAAAAGTAACCAAGACAGATGACCTAATTAAAAAAGGTCACTTGTCTAATTTTCGTATCAAGATCCTTGTGTGTAAGCACGAGTACCAGTATTTTGAAGACTATCACTCCGAAATGGAATACTTGGTTAATCACAAGAAGCGTAATAATTTAATTAAAAATCTTGTGTGTGACATCGAGGGTAACACATTAGTTTTGTTTAACTATGTTGAAAAGCATGGTATGCCATTGTTTGATTTAATAAATACTGCTATAGGTGAAGATCGTAAGGTTTTCTTTGTCCATGGTTCAACTGATGTTGATGATAGAGAACTAGTTAGATCTATCACTGAACAAGAAAATAATGCTGTAATTATTGCATCTTACGGAACCTTTAGTACTGGCATTAATATCAAAAAACTTCATAACATTATCTTTGCTTCTCCATCTAAATCACGAGTAAGGAATCTACAATCTATTGGTAGAGTATTACGTAAAGGGGAAGGGAAAGATATTGCTACTCTTTACGATGTTGCTGATGATATCTCTAGTGATTGTAAAGCAAATTATACTTTTAATCACTTAGTAGAAAGAATTAAAATTTATCAAGAAGAGAATTTTAAATACGAAATTATAAAGGTAAATTTAAAATGATGGAAGAAGAATTTTACTCAACAATTAAATTATCTTCTGGTGAAGAAATAATTGCAAAAGTTTGTTACTTACCAGAAGAAGAAAGTATATTAGTAGAGAACCCTAAATTAGTTGACTCTAAAAATACAAATAAAAATGGGAAACAAGTCAATGGGTTTATATTAAAAGATTGGATTAATTCTACTTATGATAATATGTTTGTAATAAAAATGAATCAAATAATTACAATGACAGAATTAGATGAAAGAATACAGGAATATTATTTAACAAACATTAATAAAAATTATGTACCTGAAGATAGTATTAATGTAAAACCAAATACTTTTAGTAATAGAATGGGGTACTTAGGATCAGTTAGAGAAACTAAAAAGTATCTAGAAAATATATTTAATATAAGTTAAGAACCTTTAAAACTTAAAGACTTAATGTTTTCAACCCTGAACAGAGTTATTATACTGAGTTTCTGAGGTTTTGTCAAGTGTGTTAAGTTTATGGGGATCTCTTGACAAATTTTTGATTCTGGTGTATAGTGTTACAAGAATCAACATTTACAGATATGGTATATGGCAAAATTAAAAACAGAAAATTATGTTAACAACAAAGAATTTTTAGAGGCTTTATTAATATTTAAAAAATCTGTAAATGAAGCTAAAGAAAACAATTCAGCTCGCCCAAAAATTCCCAATTACATTGGAGAATGTTTTTTAAAAATAGCTACACACCTATCATATAAACCAAATTTTGTCAATTATCCTTTTAGAGAAGATATGATTAGTGACGGTATTGAAAATTGTGTTCAATACATTGACAACTTTGATCCAGAGAAATCAAAAAATCCATTTGCATATTTTACGCAAATTATTTGGTTTGCTTTTCTTAGAAGAATTTCTAAAGAAAAAAAACAACTAGATATAAAAAATAAACTTCTGGAAAAATCTGGGTATGATGAAGTGATGCATACTGATAACTATGGTTCTGATATGTTAGATATGAATTCTAATTATTCTGATATGGGAACTATAAAAGAAAATATTGAAGTTAGAATGAGTAGGTGAAGTATGACAATAGCGTTAATAACAGATCAACATTTAGATGGTCGTAAAGGAAGTATTATTTTTTGGGAATACTTTAAGGAGTTTTACGATAATGTCTTTTTTCCGACACTTGAGGAACGAGGTATATCAACTGTTATCGACCTCGGAGATACATTCGATAATCGCAAGAACATTGATTTTAATGTTTGGAATCGTATTCGTTCTTATTATTTTGACCGTCTCCGTGATCTTAATATTACCGTTCATATGATTACTGGTAATCATGATGTCTACTATAAAAACACCAATAATATTAATTCCCCAGATCTTCTTCTTTCTGATTATAATAATATTATTGTCTACTCTAATCCAACCACAGTAAATATTGAAGGTACAGATATCTGTATTCTTCCGTGGATCAATAATGAAAATTATGATGAGACCATGGAAGTCATCAAAAATACCAAAGCTAAAATTGCTATGGGGCATCTTGAATTAAATGGATTCGAAGTTTCTGTTGGTATGCCTCATGAAGGAGGTTTGAATCCAGATATATTTTATAAATTCAAACAAGTATTTTCAGGACATTTTCATCACAAATCATCTAAAGGTAATATTACTTACCTTGGTAATCCGTATCAAATGTTCTGGAATGACTACAAAGACGAACGAGGATTTCATCTCTATGAACCAGCGACAAATAAATTACAGCGGATCAAGAACCCTTATGAGATTTTCAAGAAAATCTATTACAATGATTCTTCTGATTCTGGTTTCAGCATCAATCCCAGTGACTATGCAAATTCTTTTGTCAAGGTTATCGTAGAAAATAAAACTGATGTATATAAATTTGAAAAAACTATTGAGTCTTTATACGAAGCAAATGTCTATGATTTAAAAATTGTAGAAAATTTTTCCACAACAATAAATGATGACTACGAAATAGATGATATAGAAATAAAAGACACTTTATCTTTATTGAATGAATATATTGAAGAAATGGAAATTGGAGTCAATAAAAAATCTCTAAAGTCCTTAATGAAATCTCTATATATTGAGAGTTGCGAAACTATACAATAAAGATAAATGTACATTCTTACTTTAGAAACAAACTCGGAAGGAGTTTATTGTATAAAAGATGATTATGGTGATCAAATAATTCCTATATTTGAAGATGAAGATGACGCTTCTAGATATTTTTTTATGTTGGAAGAATCTGATAGTACAGTCCCTCCTCTTCAAATAGTTGAAGTTGATGAAGATGTTTTAATACCAGCTTGTGAATCCAGAAATCAAAAATATGTTATAATCACTACCGATGATTTTATTATTCCTCCAAAAGATTTAATATGATTGTATTTAAAAAAATTAGATGGAAGAATTTTCTTTCTACTGGAAACGTTTTTACTGAAATCGATTTAGTTGAAAATAAAACTAATTTGATTGTGGGACAAAATGGAGCTGGAAAGAGCACTATTTTGGATGCATTGACGTTTGCATTATTTGGAAAACCTTTTAGGAAAATTAATAAACCGATGCTAGTTAATAGCATCAATGACAAAGATTGTTTGACAGAGATTGAGTTTACTATAGGAAAGAATAATTTTTTAATCAAACGAGGATTAAAACCATCTGTGTTTGAGATATATCAAAACGGAAAGATGCTTGACCAAACTTCTTCTAGTATTGATAATCAAAAACAATTAGAGCAAAACATTCTTAAGATGAATTACAAATCATTTACTCAGATTGTAGTTCTTGGATCTTCTACGTTTGTTCCATTCATGAGATTGCCGTTAGCTTCTAGAAGAGAAATTATTGAGGACATTCTCGACATTCAAATTTTTTCTGTCATGAATGCCAACCTTAAAGAGAAACTTAAATTTGCTAACGATGATATTAAAGATCGTGATTATCAAATAGATCTTCTTGAAGAAAAAGTTACGATGCAGAAGAACTTCATTGTCAACCTTGATCTTCAAAATCAAAACGACATTCAGGAAAAAAATAATAAAATTGTTCACCTTACAGGTCTTGAACAAGAAGTTAATGTCAAGCTAAAAGAACTTGATGAACAAAGAAATACTTCAAGCAAAGAAATTGAAAATTTTGCTACTGCTACAGGCAAACTTAGAAAGCTTGGTAATCTTCGTGGTAAGATTCAGCAGAAGTTTACCACCCACAAAAAAGAACATCAGTTTTTTACGGAGAACACCACTTGCCCAACCTGCACACAGCACATTAGCGAAGACCTTCGGGATGCTAGGGTATCTGAGATCATGAATTCTATTAAAGAACTCAAGCAGGGCATGGAAGAAATGGAGTTGGCAATTAAATTGGAAGAAGAGCGTGAATACAAATACACTGAATTGAGTCAACAATTGACTAGTATTTTTAACGAAATTCAAATCCAACAATTTCAAATCAGTTCCTATCAATCACAGATTCAAGATCTTCAACGAGAAATTTCTCAACTACAGAACAATAACTCTAATCGCAACGAAGAAGACTCTAAACTCCAGGGTTTGGAAAAAGCATTACATGAAGCAAAAGATCAAATGGTATCGGTTAAAGAAGAACGAGATTGTCTTCTTGTTGCAAATCAATTATTGAAAGATAACGGAATTAAAACTCGTATCATAAAGAAATATTTGCCAGTGATGAATAAACTCATCAATGAATATCTTCAAAACATGGACTTCTATGTTAACTTTACATTGAATGAAAATTTTGAAGAAACAATTAAGTCACGTTATAGAGATGTGTTTTCTTATGAATCTTTTTCTGAAGGAGAAAAAGCTAGAATTGATATTTCTCTTCTGCTTACTTGGAGAGCTATTGCTAAACTTAAGAATAGTGTGGATACTAACCTCTTAGTTTTAGATGAAATCTTTGATGGATCTTTGGATCAAAATGGTACTGGTGAGCTTGGATGGATTCTCCGAAACTTTGACAAGAATACAAATGTCTTTGTGATATCACATAAAGAAGGAATGGTTGAAAAATTTGATAAAACTATTAAGTTTGAAAAAATTAAAAACTATAGTGTCCCTAGTGTGACAACTGTAGAACTGGCACAGGAGGGGTGAGGACCCCTCCTTTTTTTGTGTATACTGACTTCAGTTCGAAACAAATTCCATGTCGGTCAACCATGAAGTCAAGGGTCAGCTTGCCAAACTGCTGGCAACCGAGAACCTCATTATCGAGCACAAGAAGGTGCCTACAGCTTGCTTTGATGTCCTTAACCGTGTCTTGACCCTTCCTATCTGGAATAGGGCTTCTAGCGTCGTATATGACCTTCTGGTGGGGCATGAAGTTGGACATGCACTCTATACGCCCAACGAAGATTGGACTAAGAAAATTTCTTCTAATGTTCCTAAAGATTATGTGAATGTAGTTGAAGATGCTCGCATCGAAAAACTAATGAAGCGTAAGTTTCCTGGTCTTGCTCGTACCTTTTATAATGGGTATAGTGAATTGAATCGGGATGACTTCTTCGGTATTGCCGATGAAGATATGTCAAAACTAACATTGATTGATCGAATTAATCTTCACTTTAAAATTGGTGCATATGCTTGCATCCCATTTAAAGAACCTGAACAGCATTTTGTAGAGATGATTGATGGTGCGGAAACATTTGATGATGTTCTTCGTATTTGTGAAATGCTTGTTGAATATATCAAGGACAATCAAGTTGACTCCATGCCTAGTTTTTCTGGAGAATTTTCGGAAGATCAACAAGCCTCTTCTAATTCTGGCACCCAACAACAAAATAATAATCAATCTGAACTAGAGGGCTCTGGGAATTCTATTCCCAATCAAGAATCGGAAAGTCAGGATGGAGAGAATAAAGAACAAGATGAATCAGACTCCGTTCAAGATTTTGGTGGAAGGAGTGGTTCTGGTCCAGAAGAAAAGCAATCAGATGAAACAGTTTCTAAAACTCAACAGAATTTTGATGATCAAGCACAAAAACTTACTGCTGGTTCTTTTCAAGAAACCTATTATGTAGAGCGTCCTGTCCTTGATATTAAAAAAGTTGTTGTTCCTTGTGACACCCTAGTTAAATATGTAAATCAATCTTGGCAACCAGTTTCTGAAGACAGCTTTAAACAATCTGATAAAACATATAATGAATATCGTTCAGAATCTCAGAAAGAAGTAAATTATCTGGTTAAAGAATTTGAAATGAAAAAATCTGCAGATGCTTATCAACGAATGGCAACTGCTCGTACTGGAGTTCTTGATACTAAGATGCTTCATACTTACAAATATAATGACGACATTTTTCGTAAGGTGTCTGTAATTCCTGATGGCAAAAATCATGGATTGATTTTTGTTCTTGATTGGTCTGGATCTATGACAGACTATCTTTTGGACACTGTAAAACAATTGTTCAATCTTATTTGGTTCTGTAAGAAAGTTCAGATTCCTTTTGAGGTTTATGGGTTTACTTACGAATGGTCTAATGGCTATGTCAATTCAAATTATAAGTCTACTGAATTGTATACTCGTCGTGATGGAACTATCAGTGTTCATCGTCAGTTTTCACTATTGAATTTTATTAGTTCTTCTGTTAACAATAAAGTTCTTGATAATGCTATGCTCAACTTGTGGCGTCTTGCGTATCGAGAAGATAAAAATACATATGATCGATATTCGTATAGTTGTCCTCATGGGCTTGATTTGAGTGGTACTCCTCTCAATGAATCTATTATTGCATTGCATCAAATTATTCCAGACTTTAAAACAAAAAAGAAAGTTCAGAAGATCAATGTCGTCATTCTCACCGATGGCGAGGCTAATAATATTAATTATGATGTGGATCTTAAAAGTCGTTATGGTACTGGAAGATCTGGTCTTGGAACAAATTACTTGAGTAGTATTAATGCATTGCGTGATAGGAAAACTGGTAACGTGTATCGAAATTTTTCTAATACTTGCGTTGACAGTGTAACCACTATTCTTCTAGAAAATTTGAAACATAATTTTCCAGAAGTAAATCTAATTGGCTTTAGGATTGTTGGTGGTAGTTCATTTTCGTATTTGTATCGAGAAATGCATAGTTGTTCTATTAATAAAATTAAAAATCCAGAAGAAGTAATGAAGATTTGGAGAAAAGAAAAAACATATGAAATTAATGGTATTGGATATGATGCTTTGTATATGATTTCTTCCAGTAATCTATCTTCTTCTAATACTGCATTTGAAGTTCAAGATGATTCAGATGTTGCTGATATTGGCAAAGCATTT
>Ga0129333_10001751_pt1 | contig 19926 bp, 20 predicted proteins | sample CPB6_08_DNA_FD_94474 | JGI IMG/M metagenome (GOLD analysis project Ga0129333, IMG submission 94474) | Freshwater to marine salinity gradient microbial communities from Chesapeake Bay, USA - CPBay_Sum_0.6_0.8_DNA | ecosystem: Environmental > Aquatic > Marine > Coastal | place: USA: Chesapeake... | reverse complement strand
TACGCCGCTTGTGTTATTTGCGCTAGGTGAACCAGCAAGCGTAGTCAGTCCACCAATGGTGACATTACCGCTGGAATCAACGACGCTACCAGTAGCACCAGCATTACTGCCTGCATTGTTATAAGTTAGTTGACCGGAGGACCCAGCAACTAATGCGACCGTGCCAGTTGCATCCGGGAAGCTGATTGTGCGATTTTGGGTTGGAGTGACGCACTGAACGGTAGTAGTAAAACTTCCACCATCATCTAAGTTAATATCGCCATTAACTTCAACCGAATCAAACACCCCATCAGGGCTGTCTGTAATGTCAAAATTACCAGTGAATGGATTAAATTTATAGCCCATCGTTCTTAGCTCCTTGTTACAGAAAGAAGAGTGGCTCCACTATAAGCAAGAGTGAGGCTACCTACACTTGTACCGCCAGACCCTCCTGTTTTATAATTTACGCCAGTCAAAGTAGAACCACTATAAGACAATGCAATATAATCATGCTCAGGAATGCTAAGGCCTTGAACGATAGGCAAAGGATTGCCACTATCATTCATCACCTCTACTTCGGCGCTCATGGTCACGCCGCTAATAGTCACGCCACTGGCAAAAGCCACGGGCACCGGACCACCGTTTAGGTCTCCGCGAATCAAGAGAGCTTCATATTGCTCTCCATTGATTATCCTTTGCGCCATGTTCCTAAGCAGTTTTTTTCATGCTAGCGAAGCAAGACTTTAGCTTGCGGCTGTCACAATTCTACAACGGAAATCAATGTGGAACCACTGTAAACTAATTGATAGCTTGCAATTAAAGTGCCACCACTTCCGCCTTGTCTGTAATCTAATTGAGTGAGAGTATTGCCACTATAAGTGAAGCTTGCATAATCATAAGGAACGCCACTAGGATACGATGCGGCAATAATAGTATTTCCGCTATAAGTTAAATTAACTTGCGTAAAAGAAGGTAAAGGAAGGGGATTTGCAATCACCCATTCAGTGTCATAATCTGCATTGCTAGCTTTAGCTAATAATTGCCCCGTTGTACCACCACTTGGCACTCCTTGACCGCTTGTCCCTTGAAGGCCTGGCACTGCAACAACAATTTGCGTCTCATCAGGAGCTGCTAGCGCCAATTGGGCAGCCAGTTGAGTGGGCTGCTGATTGATAACAGCAAGTTGCACGTCAGCCATGAATCAATTCCGAGAATAGGTGTTCTGAACAGTGGCCACTCCAGTGAGCCAATAATAACGCTCTCCACTTGGACTAGTTAAGCTAACGTCATAGCCATATCTTCCTGCGCTAATTCCAGAACTAACCGTTGGCGTCATTACAAGCTGAAATTGACCATTTTCTGCGTCGGTGATTGCTGGCGTGAAAGTGGCAATAGCCTCATTTGTAGTAAGTCCCTTAATATCGCTATCTACCGTATAACCAGAAAGACTAATCGGAGATGCAGAATAGAACACACCACTCGCCGTGCCAGAGGCGGTAATTGAACTACCACCGCTAGCAGTGGCCACATAAAAAACGTCGCTTGTTAATCCGCTGGCAATGACATAATAAACTGTATTTAAAGACAGGCCACATGGCACCATAGGATCAGTGCTTCCCGATGGAGGCGAAGCAGTAAATACCACTTTATTGCCATTCGCGTAGCCATGGCAAGACAGAGAAAATCGAGGCACCCCGCCACTGGTTGTAATAGCATTTAATGTTTGACGATTTTGCGTGGCACGGAAAGATGCTTTCCATGTGGCATTTTGCAAAATTACAATGTCATAACTGGCGGGGTAGATCATCCCACTCCTTTCCATTTTCCGGCATCTTTATTCTATGCTAAAAATATCTACTAAGCCTTGCTAGCTCCTATCTATATTCAATTAATGTCCAACGTCCAAGCAGGTAAGCTGGCGGATTATTCAGATTTCCATTTGACATAAATCTAATTGTCGTCGTATTAAGCATAATCGCCGTGGGGATAAACATCGGAACGCTTCCATTTAAAAAATAAGCTGGCTGGTAAGCAAAATTAGTCGTTTTTGCCGCACCAGCAAATTGAATGACGCACTTAGAAGTGTCAGCAACTGCGTTAACCGTAATATCCCAGCGAAGATAATCTTCTGCAGATATAGTGCCAGAAACACTGGTATATAACAAATTATTTACATAGCCAGTTTGGATGCTCCTAACTCCTCCTCCAGTGAATTGACTTAAAACGCTCATTAGATGATCCTCCAACCACGAGTGGCATCAACATATTTTAACAGCACAGAAATATTTCCATTATCAATTGTTAAATCGTCGGCAATGCCCATGATATGCTCAAAATTACGAGCCACAAGAGTGTTTGTAAAAGTTCCTGCAATGCTAATGCCAACAGTTGTCCCTGACGCCGGAGATGCAGGCAATGTCAAAGTGATGCCACTAGTTACAGCAGTGCAAAATTCATTAGCAACTAATGTTTTATGTCCACTAGCAACAGTAACGCTACCACCAAGCAACGCTTGACCGGTGGACATTGCAGTTTGAACAAACGCAGTGGTGGCAAGTTCAGTAGTATTAGTGCCAGGCGATGCAGTAATGCCAGAGACGGCTCCAGTGAAAATACCACCAGCTTTCGGAATGGCAGCATTCGCAAGATCATATGCAGTCTTCACTGCATTTGGAGTGGCTGCAGTGGTTGTGCTAGTGCTGCTAATTGAATCATTTAAAACAACCACACCGCTAGCAGAAGTTGTTGCAGCTTCAATCTTGGTCCCGCTAATCGCCGCAGTTGCACTAATATCAGCATTGACAATAGTACCATCCGCAATCATTGCACTAGTAACAGTGCCGCTATCTCCCGTTGTAATAATTGTTCCCGATGCATTGGGCAAGGAAATGTTTCTAGCGGCAGATGGATTGACAATGGAAAGAGTGGTATTAAAAGAGCTCCCTTGAAAGACGACGCTGCTTGAACTATTAAGTTGCAAGTTGCCTGTCATCGTTCCGCCTGACTTGGGCAAAGCTGCATTTGCCAAATCCCAAGCGCTCTTCACTGCTGTTGCTGTGGCCGCTACTGTGCTGCTAGTCGTAGACGTGCTATCAGTAAGTTGAACAATGCCAGCCGCACCAGTTGAAGCCGCGCCAATGGTAATAGTTGGAGTGGTAGTTGCGTTGGAAACACTTAATGGACTAACGCCACTCACGCTAGTAACAGTGCCCGCAGTTACTGTACCCCATTTAACACCACCACCGGCAGTTGAATCTGCAATCAATGCCTGGCCATTTGTGCCAATTGGAAGCTTGACTAAAGTGGTTCCAGATCCAACTAGTAGATCACCTTGTGTATAAGAACTAAAGCCAGTGCCACCACGAGCAGTAGCTAATGTTCCACTAGTAATATTACCCGCATTTCTGCATTCAGTGCTAACTTCTTCGACGGCTGCTTGAATATTGGTGGCACTAATATCAGAAGTGGAGGCGAAGCTAATTCCGGCAGCATTCTGGTTAACATATGAACTACTAACATCCACTTCATACCAGGCACTGCCGTCTGAAATGATCAAATCAGGAGGCACTAAAGCTACATTTGGAGCATTCCCGCTTCCAACACCACTAGCATTAACCAGGAAATAATACCCCGAATTACCGCTAGATGCTGCAGGAATAATTCCAGAAATAGTAAAGCCGGATACTGCTGAGCCTGGACCAGTCAGCGAGACAATTTTATTTGTCCCTGCATTGTAAAGACCAGCCAGAACAATAGCACCAGCAGTTACGCTAATTGGCTGCCAAACGTTTGAGTCCCAAACATAAGTGTCTTTATTAATGGGATCGTAGAAAAATTGTCCAACAAATTCGCCAGTTGATGGGCGAGTTTCTCCAAAATTACAAACAATCCTATCCGCAATCTTTGTGCCGTTAATGGCATCATCTGCAATAAAATTAGTCCCAAAAGTTCCAGTGGTGATTTTGCTTGCATCAAGCAATGGAATGTCGCCAGCAACAAGAGCGGTAGTGCCAGCAGTAACATGGCCGTTGCCATCTACTGTTACTCTATAGTAATTACCACTTGCAACACTAGAGCTATGATCAATGATGCCATTCGCATTGATTGTTAATCCGCTGCCAGGACGTGCAATGCCAAGCGAAGCATTAGTGGCAACTGGTAAATCGCTAGTTTGAATGGAGCGGAAAGTTGGCGATGCATCTGAACCACTGGCTGGACCAGCAAAAAAGCGAGCTGCTGCTTGTGTATTTAACTGTCCAGAAATTGTTGCCGTATTAGCAACGCTGGAATCAATGTTATAAGCAAATAAAACATCTGGCGAGGCATTAATTGTTGTCAGGCCAGCTTGCTGGCGCCAGTTTTCTCCGGTCCAAGTGTATTCAATGTTGGTGGTTGAATTAAAATATTGTTGCCCAATAAAAGCACCACTTCCCGTGGGAGCAATGGTTGCAACAATAGCAGCAGAACCATCCGCTAATTTAGCCGCTGTAACTGCGTCATTGGCAATTTTGACAGACGTGACATTACTATCAGCAATTTTTGCCGTAGTAATGGCATTGTTCGCAATAGTAGTTGCAATGCCTGAAGTGCCAGTTCCAGTGAGATCACCAGAAAGAACAATGGTTTGATCGCCTGTATTTGTTCCACTAACAGTAGCTCCATTTGCCCATGTGCCAGTGGCAAGAGCAATGTTTCCTAATCCCAGAGCTGTGCGTTGTGCTGCAGTGTTGACAGCGCCAATCAAGCTGCGACCAGCCGCAGTGCAACTAATTGATTCTGCATTGCCAACACCAGCGCCAGAGCGTCCAACAATGGTATCGCCAGCAATGCTTTGAAACTTGGCAAACGTTACAGCATTACTAGCAAGCTTGGCAGAGGTGACACTATCAGCCGCAAGTTGAGTAGAGCCCACTGCATTTGCAGCAATCTGTGTTGACGTGACACTACCCGTCCCCAAACTGGCAGAAGTAATCACACCAGCGGCTAGCTTGTCTCCTGTAACGCTTGCATTAGCAAGCTTTGATCCGTTTAAAGTAGAATCATCTGCCAGTCTAAATGCAGCTTCGGCTAAATTCTTTACAGTGACTTTTTTTGTTTGACTAACATTAATATCAACAATAGGCAATACATCGCTAGAGGCAACACCACTGCTGCTAATTTCAAAAAGTTCCGAAATTCTTTGGTCAGCCATGTTTTAAAGCGGCCCTAACAATACCATGCTACAACTAATTGTAGCCATTCACTGAACAACTGTTAATTCTTTCATCAATCAATCACTTCTTGCAACAAGAAGCCAAGTCCAGTCTCTTGGTTTTCTTCCATTTCAATCAAATCCAAATCTTCCTTGAGGATGTATTCACTTGGTACGCCCACCCTCACTTTGAACTCACCAGTTGTTAAGAAATCTACAGAGCAAGAAATAAGCGCATCGGATCGTATTGTTACTCCTGCTCTTGTAATTACAGCTTGCACTTCATAGAACACTTCATTTGCGCTTCCAGAAAAACTACTTAGTCTATTTTGAGGAGGAGATAATGATAGAAGCATGCTAAGTTCACTCCCCACGTCTAATCGCTGTATTGTTTGCAGCAAAAACAAAGGAGCCTCTTCGTCTTCAACCGTCTCATAGCTAAATAAGCATTCAATACTACCACTACCACTAATCAAACCCGCTGAATACTGCTGTCTAAATTTATCCGAAAGACTAGTTGTTTCAATGGAGGCCCTGTCTGTATTGATGTCATAAGAAACGACTGAGCCGAGTGCGTTATAACGACTATCACGCACGACAATGCTTGCAACAATTGGAGAAGTAAAGTCTGTAGAAAGTGCAATTTCATTTTCTCTATTATTATTGACAGCATCTACAAATTTGTTATAAAATCTAAGGCCACCTAGCTCATTGACATTGACATAAACGCGAAGATATTTTTGCACTTGCAAAGAAGTGGGCCAAGCGCTTGATGCAAAAAATGCTAATCCGCGAGCATCTTCCGTTGAAATAAATAGCTGATCACCAGTGACAAGATTTTCTTCACTCCCATTGAAATAGAGACGATTTAAAGTTGTATTAACTTCATCTGGGCTAACTGTAATTGGTAGATCAACTGCTTCTAGCGTGCTGCGCCGAAGCCGAACCATGCCAGTATGTCCAACAAAAAAAGTCATAATTAAACCAGCCCGGAAGTTTCGACGGTGGTCAATGCACCATTCACAGTGAATTGAAATGAAACACTAGTCAATTCGTTTGTAGACGATGAAATACTGGCGTTTGTAATCAATGCGTTTAGTTTGAAAAATTGATTAACCCCCACTTCAAAAGTGAGTTCCACTTGATTGGCATCTGTCACAGCGCCAGTTGTAACAATGTTTTCAAGAAGCTGAACTACGCCAGTAGTGGCCCCTGTATAGTAAGAAACAGTGGCGTTGCCAGTAGCGCTTGACATGCCAGCCGTGTATGTTTGAGCGGTATCTCCCAGCGCTGTGGTTTCGATGGGATCAACGGACACGTCCAATGCCCAGTCCCGCACTTTCGCCACTTCATTGGCGCCAAGTTTTAACTTACCAGTGCGTCCTGTATAAAATGGCATGATCTTATTTTGTTTGTTTCATCTTAGCAAGCTCTTCATTCTTCAATTTGATACAGACTTTCATCAAATTGAACAATGCGAGAAGAGGTGATTCCATTACTCTCTTCACAAGGATGCTCAATAGCTTTAATGGTCACTTCTCCTTCTTCTTCCATTGTGATTTCCGTCACGCGAAATACACGCTTACTAGTAATTTGATTGCCAAATACAACAAGCCAGTCTTCATAAGCAGAAAGAGCAGGGGCAGTATTGTTTGTAATAGTAATGCCAGGCTTTCTAAGAACGCCTTCTCCCCCCTTGTAAAGCAATGCATCAAAAGTGGCGCTATCAATATTTTCTGTCAATGGAATATCCAACGCTCCTCCAGCTCCAATCCTGCCCGCAGTCAGATTATCCCATTGATTCTGATCGGTCTGCACGTAAATATAAGAGCCAGGAGCTACGGGGCTTTCAGTGGGAAAAGTTTTAAATTCCACCGCACGTTTCGACCAACGCCTTTGAGAACAGAGCAACATGCCATAATTCAAAGCTTGCTTTCGTTGCGAAACATATGCGGACAGATCGAAAGTTTGCTTGATGCAAGACACTTCATCTGCATCATTTAAGCGCACTGTAAAGCTTGTATTGCTAGGAAATGGATCTCCTTCTGCAGAATTTCTATAAACAATGGTGGCAAGCAAGTCTTCCGTATTGTCTCCGTAATCAATAAATTCTTCCTTGTAACTGCCTTCCAAGATGTTGCCTTGATTAAATAAAGCGGAAATGTTAATCTGACTGGTTACTTGCCCACTAGCGTCAAAAGGCACAGCAGGCGCAAGAGATTCTTTGCCGCCAATTTTTGTAAATTCAAGCAAAGAAAAAGGCGCAACTGTCACCCAAAATTCACGCCATGATTGAGGATCAGCAATGATACCATCCATAAAGTAGCCATTTGCCCTGCAGAATTTCATTGCATTGCCAAGACTGTCTAAATTAATGCCATTAATATCAGCGTAAGCACCAATGCCATTTTCTTCGTCTAGCACGCTATCTAAGAAAATTTCTGGAGCATAACTAGTTGCACTCGTAGGAGTGGTATCATAGTTGCCACTATCACTAATCCTTCTAACTTTTTTACCTTTTGTCACATAAGCACTCAGCGTCCGAAGATCTTGAATGCCTTTTCCGCTATAAGCATTAAAACCAATCATGGAAAGACTGTCGTAAAGCGAAGCTTTAAATGGTTCTACTTGCTGCTCCGTAACGGCTGCCACTGAAATTTCCGGCCCTCCATCAAAGGAAAAAGCAATCTGCGTGTCTGAACGCATGGAGAAAACGCCCCATTCATCAATAAACCCTGGATTATTATTACGAGGAGGCAAAAGACGCTCTGTGGGCAGAATGGTGCCATGAATTGAGACATAACCTCCTGCGCCATTTGCTAATGGAATGTTTTGATTTTTTTGGCTGTTTTTATACGCACGTGTTTCAAGATAGGCCATATTGATATTTTGCCCGCCAAAATGAGTGCGTAACTCTGCTGGTAGATCAATAATTGGATCAAGCTTAAAAGTCCATTTCGCACGCTCACTTTGTGACACGAAGCGAAGACTCACAAAATTATCCACTTCAACGCCTCTTCTTATAGCAAAAACAGTTGGTACGCGCTGGTAAACTGTTTCTCCTTTTTTCTTGTATAAAAGCCAAAACATTGCTACACGCACGCGCAAACCATTGTCGGCATCTTTGTGCTTTTTTTCTTTGTATTCACCATATTTACTTTGCCTACCAGAAATTCGCTTGTACACCCTTGCTTTTAACGCAATGTCAACAACGTCGCATTTTGTAATGGTTGTATAAGAAGCCTCGTCTACTTTGGCCAAGCATTTCACGTCAAAATAATCATTAAATCTTTGGTCGTCTGCTAGCTGAAATTCAGTTTCAGTAATAATTTCCAGCACTGCATTGTACCGTAGCTGCCAATCAGCAAGACGAGCAATTTCCGCTGGTGTGTTAATTTGCGCAGCTAGTTTTAGCAAATTGGTTCTTGCAGTTTCTTGCGCCCTTCTTTCTCTCTTCAGCCGCCTTCGTTCGGTGCGTACATTCGTATTGGGATTGGTATCATACAGGCCCCTTAACGTTGCTCGCCGCGAAAGCTTAGCATATAAATCTTTTAGATCATTTTTTGCATTTCTAATTAAATTCTGTAGTTCTTTCTTGCGTGCTTTTTTAGTAGCAATTGACGCTTTGTAATTAGTTGGCTTAGTGTCTATTAAGTCTGCAATTTCATCATCTTTGTCATTGATTAAATCGCGATACCCCTTAATGGTATTTTCAATGCCGTCAATTTGAGTGATTAATGACGTAAATTGGCCGCTATTTTTGGCGGCATCATAAAGAGAGTCTTGATCAATGGTTCCTTGGAGAACAGCAGTAAGCGTCTCAATTTGATCATCCAGCACGGCAAGATTTGCATCAATCGCATCAAGCTGTGCTTGTTCCGCTCCAGTAAGAATCTCCTGCCAGTTCTTTCTTTCTTCGTCGAGAGCAACCAGCTCGGCTTTCTTTTGTTTTAATAAATCGTTTAATTCTTGCTCATTCTCCAAATAGCTTTTGGTTTGATAATCTTCTTCACACAAAATCCCGCTTTCAATGCATTCAAAAACAAACGTACCTTCTCCATTGCGCTGGCTAGTCTCATTTGCTTGAATGAGTTTAAACTTTGCTGCTCCCATCTTATAGACAGTTGCTGCTGTCATTGTACTAATTAACGCAACGCGATAATCCCTAGCGGCCTTCTCTACATCTTGATCAACTACGTTATCTGTTTCTTCAAAACGTAAAGTAAACGTTCTGCCTTGCGGAAAAGCCGGACGATTATTAGTTCCCAGCCATGATTGAGGCCAATAAATTCCTCTATCAACTGCAGAAATGCGAGTGCCTAAATCATCTTTAGCCCTACCAAGTACATCCCCTTTTTCATTTACGAGCTTGCCTTCTTCATCTCTTTCCAATACTTGCACATTAATTGGCACTACATCGTAAAGACCGAGAGAATTATTGCTAGAAGGAGAGAATGATTGACTAAAACCATCGACAATCGCTGAGCCTCCTTTATTTGCTCGATAGGCATAGTCAGTGCCGCCTTGGCCATCTTTGCTGGGATCTTGTTCTGCATTGCCAAGTGGAAGTTTAAAATCACTAAACTTTAATGGTCCACTTGAATTGTTGCCATACACCCAGTATTTTTGTCCGGGAAAATCCTCTAATGGAGCCTGACCAAAAGCAGTAAGTCCATAGTCATAGGCTTCAATATCGCCAGCACCCACAATGCCAAGCATTTGAATGAATTGCTTATTGCCAAAACTTTGCACTGCAGACCAGACCAAAGACGTGTTAATTCTGAGTCCGCCAGCATCTCTATTGTCTTGTTCCTTGTTCGTATAAACCAAATTTACTGGATCGCCATAACGCGCCACTTCTTGGAAAGAATTAAAGCCATAGCGAGGACCAAAAATAGCATTGCGACTTTGTTTGCCAACTTTTTGCTGCTCAGGAAGCTCCGGCTTGGGAGCCAACAATGCGGCACCTACTTGCGCGAGTGTGCCAACAATTGTTAAAACAATCGCAACAACGCCGACATCGTTTCGCACGTCATAAATTGTTCCCGCTTTCGCGTCTTTATAGTTCAGTCTTGCAAGATAAAATTGCCAATACTCCTCTTCCGTAATACCAAGCGCTTCAATTAATTGATGCTCGTAGGGAAGTAATTTACGCATCGGTTTTTGGCTTGAACCAGTTTAATTCTGTTGCCATGCTTGGCAGTAAAGCAATGCTAACACTGCGTCCTCGTGGTGCAATGCAAATAATAGAACTATTTACCATGGTTCCTAATGCACTACGTTGTCCCAGTATTGTCACACATCCAGACGAGGGATGATCAGTTCGTTCGGCGTTTTGCAAAAGCCAACGCGCCATTCTCAATGGAGGAAGAGAGTTCTCTTCATAGCATTCATAGGCCCAGTCAAAATCATCAGCATGATCATACAAGCCCAATCTTCGCCTAACTGCGCAAAATAATTGAAAGCAATCAGAAAAACCCTTGTCCCTATCAGGGTTTGCTCCCCATTTATATTGCAAGCCAATCAACTCATTCATTATCAACGAAATGCCACTTCAGCCGTCACTGGCAAAATGCCAGCGTTAGTAGTATTAAAAGTGCGCCTTGGAAAACTGGCTCCTACGCTATCCATCGCACTTCTAAACCGCAACTCCACAGTTGTATCATCAAACGATGCTCCCACGCCAACATAATATTCATCATACGATGCAATGGTTGAATAATTATTGTAATCAGCAAGGCTTTCTGTATTGCCAAGCCATGCAGTTTTAAACGCTAATCGGCTAAGTCTGTTACCATCGCCATCTTCGACTAAAGCCACTGTAAATTCACTATGCGGAAATAAAATCCTCAACAAAGAATTTTCTCCATTTAAAGAAGCAAGAGAACCCTCCGCTCTAAATGGCGCAAATTCATATAAAGGGACAGATGTGCCTGGCACAGCCACTTTAGACAGACTTCCTCCATGGAAAAAATTCTGGTAAGAATGAACAATGCCATTAATTGTTGTCAACTGTAGAAAATTGGCAACAATAATCTTTTCGCTCATGACAGCTCTCCGATCAGACGCACTGTAACATTATTAATCCCATTGAACACTGCTTCGATACTGGGAGGTTCAGCATATTCCCAAGAGATGCTATCAGGAGCCCTCAGTTCATCCACAAAAACACCACTCATGCCAGAAAACACTTCTGCCGGTAATGCAAATCTATCGACGCTACCATTTTGTCCATAGTAATGGTCAAAAATTTGCTTAGCAACAGTATCAGTGATATTGGTGAATTGAAGCTCTATGGAGTGCCCATATGCTTTATTGCCAAACACCCTTTTAACAGTTACCCCAGAAAGTGATCTATAAGTTTTTAATGGAAACTGCCCGGCTGAATAATTCCGCGATGCAGGACGAATGGAAGGGAAATCAGCCATTAGCGAATACCAATGCGAGAACGAGTGGATGGGCTTTGTTGTATCTTATCAAGAGCCATATTCATTCCTCTAGTAGCGCCCCCTGCAATCGATGCACGACGAGTTTCGGCCATAGCAAGTTCTAATTGCTCACGGCTTACATACTCTACGCCATTGATTTTGGTGCTTTCAAACTTGAGAGTGAGAGGAGCTGCTTGCGCCATTCCTAGTACGTTGCGCCCCATTAAATCACGAGCAGAACGCTCGCCATTGACTTGTACAGGAATAGCGCGACCATTAGGCAGAGGAACCACTGCTTCGTTGTAGCGACCTTCGCCTACGAGGCCAAGCGTGGGGCCTGAGACAACACCACCATTGGCAAAAGCTTTGAAGCCACCAAGTGCAATGCCTCCATTTGCATAACCAGTGGTAACTGCACCAAAGGTACCAGCGCTACCGCCAAAAAAAGCTCCACCACCACTAATGGTATTGCTCAATCCAAGTGCATCTGTGCTTTGGAAAGCATTTGTCGCAACTTTACCGCCTGCATAGCTAGGAACACCACCGCTACTACCTCCTCCGCCAAGACCTGCAAATAACTTCGCAATGCCGATGGCAATGTAAGTAGCAATCATCTGCGAAGCGGCTTGAGAAAGGGCTTGACCAACGCTTTGCAAAAAGCTTGCAAATACTTCTTTTGCACTAGCAGTGCCGGTAATCATGCTTGCAATGCCTTCAGTAAGAACATTAGCAAAAGCGGAACTAACGCCTTGAATGGCTCCTTGTAGCCCTTCAAAAACGCTACGAAGTTGCATTGCCGTAGTTTCAAGAGTAGCCATTTGCGTAGCATAATCAACATTACCTTTGGTATCAATCATCGCTTGCTCGAAAGCAGAAGCAGCTTCTCCGGTGAAACCCGCACGCAAGCCACCTCCAATCATGCCAATTTCTGTGCGTTTGTCTTCTAGCGCTTGATTAAGCTCTCTTTCTTTCCTTATTTCTTTTTCTATACCAAGTAAACGATCAAGCTCGGCAGCAAGCTCTATAATTTTCTGCTTTCTCGCCTCGGTGAGCGGAAGATCTTTTTCTTTTACATCCTTTAATTGCTCAAGAAGCATTAATTCTGCCTTTTGAGAATTAGTCACTTCATCTTCGGATGTATTTAAAGCATTGATCGCTAAAGTGACTTGCGAAATTTGCTTTTCGTAATCCTCTGTCATATTAAATAAATCTCCTAATACCACTTTGTTATATTCATGCTTTAAGCTGCTTCTTTCGCTAATGGCAGTTTGATTAGCTTCGGCCATTGCTAACTTGGCATCTGCTTGCGACATTTTTCCTTTTTCGCTTGCTACTTCTTTGAGTTGCTCCTCAATAATTTTTAGCCCATATTCATACTCCTTAGAAGCAATGCTCAACTCCTTCTGTCTGGCGCTTAGTTGATCACTGGTCTCAATGGCAAGCTTTTCTTCCCTTAATCGAGCTCTAAGTAGTTCAATCATCTTGCTGTTATAGGCTTGCAGTCTTGTCTCTTTTTCTTTTCCTGGTTTACCGCCTACAGCATCTAAACTCATACCAGCGCCTGGTCCGCCAAACTGAATCCCCTTGGGCAATGCTTCCGGCAATGCAGCGCTACCGCCGGTCGCCTTGAATTGCTTTTCAGCTTTTTCGTATCTAGCAGCCGCTTTGTCATATTCAATCTTGTCGGACATGAAACCAATCTGCCCTTGCATGTAACGAGTACGCCCTGGGCCATATTTTTTCATCAATGCAAATGATGCTGTCATTTCTGCTCTTGACGTTCCAGCATCCGCAGCCCCAGTCATTACGCGTAATTGACGAATAACATCAGCGATATAATTAAATGCCGGACCTAATACCCTAACAATTAACTTACCAGCTTCAGAAGCAACAGAAACAATACCAGAAAAAACAACGGCAAAGTCTTGAGCCATTTGCGTTAGCTCGGCTTTGTTTGTCGTTACAAATAACGTAATATCCTTGATTGCTTGAGTAGTAAAATCTTGGAACTGAGAGCCTGCAGGCCCAAGTGCAGATCCAATAGCAATCTGCATATCATTCATTGCTTTTTCAAGGCGGCGACCGGCAAATTCAGGAGCAGTCGCTAATTGATCCGCAAATTTAGCATAATCTTCATAGTTTTGTTTTGCAAAATTAACAAAATCGCCTACAGTTACTTTGCCTTGCTCTAATGCGCTTTGCAATTCGTCAAAGCTCATCTTATTTGCTTGTGCAAATTTTACAACCGCACCAGGGAATCGTTCGCCTAATTGTCCACGGAGCTCTTCTGCCTGCACGCTTCCTTTGCTAAAGATTTGCACCACTGCTCGCATGGCGCCATCCACGTCTTCCATTGACCCACCAACGGAAGATACTGCAAGCACAACACCTTCTAAAATTTGCTGTGTTTCCTCAACGCTTAAATTATATTGCTTAGTGTTCACCCGTAATTGAGTAAATTGGCGATACACTTGTTCAATGGGAACAACAAGCGTATTACTACTTTCTGCAATTGCTTGTTGCGCTTCGGCAAAATCTGCGGCATCAATAGAAGCAAGCGCAAGACCACGTTGCAACTGTTGAATTGTAGCCGCTGATTTTGTTACGCCTGCAGTCATTGCGCCAAGATTATCAACTGCTTGGCCGATGGCGGCTCCCGTAAAGGCTCCAGGAACTCCTCCCATTAAGCCGCCAGCAATACCGCCAACAGCGCTGCCAACTCCTCCTCCTAGTCCTCCCCCGTAAAGAAACGCGCCACCAGCAGCGCCTAGTCGCTGTCCTCCAGTTAATGGACGACGGGTTTGCTTTTCAATTCCGCCTTCTACATTGATAATTTCTTTATTAAGCTGCTTCCATTCGGTTGTGTCAGGAGCTATTTCTTTTGCCCTGTTTCTTAAAATAGTAAGCTTGGCTTCAAGAGCATTTAAGCTTCCAGGAGCAAACGCGCCTAGGTTTTCTTGCATTTGAATGCTTTCAGCAAGTCTATCTGTCGCCTTAAGTTGAATATTAATTTGTCCAATTTGCCTTTGAAAATCTATCCATTCTGTAGTATTGGGCGAAATTTGCGATGCTTCAATGCGAGCAGCTTCTAGTTGTCTTTGTAAACGCTGGACACTGCCAATATCAAATGCTTCAGCTTGCGCACCCAGTTGAATTGCGCTAGCTTGCATGCCACCACGCTGTCGCGTACCTTCAGTAATGCCAAGAGCAGTGGCTTGCTGTTGAAACTTTCTGCTGCCAATAGGAAGATTGGCAAGCTTACGCTGCATCCGCGCAATTTGATTATCAAGCTGTCTAAATGTTGCATCAAGACTTGCTTGAAGAGGAGCGGCATCTAAGCTGATCTTGACGCTTTTGCCAGTACGCGCTACTTGAGCAACTTTTCTGTTAACTTCTTCAATTTCACGAACAATTCTGCTTGCATTGGTAGTGAAATCAATTGTATAGCGTGCCATTAGCGGCGTCCTCCCTGGCGAAGCATGTTTTCAACGATTCCTTCAATCTCATCCAAAGTAGGCTCGGTCCATGGACGAGCAGGAAGTTTTGTCCCGTTTTTGGCCGCCATGCCATCATGCACGCCTTCTGCCACTTCATCTTCCCAAATAAATTCAGTGATACTAGAACTAACTGGATCTCTCTTCTTACTTTGAAGCAATGCGCCAGTGTCAATAATATCCCTTGGAGAACTGACAACTTCACCATTCTTTCTTCTAGTAGTATTTGGCCATGCTTCTGTAAGAGGCCATTTGCTACTCGCCATTTGTTGATCAAAATCAGCATCGGCCCAATCCATCGCCATTTCAAAAGTGCGTTGACACACTCCCCTTAAGGTCATAAGCCTATTAACTTCATCTTCTCTCACCTTTGCGCCAGCCATACGCCGCGCATTGCGGGAAACTTTCATTAAACCATCTAACGCCTTGCCGATCATTGAATCAGCTTCAAATGCATTGCTTTCAAAGCGAAGCTGATAAGCCATTATTAATTAAGCCATAATAGCTCCAATCTAACATTTTCAACTAAGTTCAGCGCCAATCATGCCTACAATTGCTGCTGGTAATTTTTCATTTTTGAGCGCCCATTCAAGAGCATCTTTGGTTGATGGCTTCAATGAAGAAATGCCATCGTCAAGCTCATAAGGAAGAAATTGATCTAATTTAGCCTTGCCACCTTTCGCTCCCAATGCTCCCATTACAACCATTGCAAGCTTTGCAGTGCTAATGCTAGCCGCGTTTGTTCTTGCATGTAAAGTCTTATAACTTTTTTCAAGAACATCGGCAATCAGCTTTACAGGGAGACGCGCAAAACTGCTTGCATGAAACAATGGATCGGTCAATTGCAAAGAAGCTAACTGGCAATACACTTCCGTCCAGTCAGTGGCATTATTAATAGCTTCGTCGGCTTGCCTGGCAAGCCGCTCTGTTAGTTTTTTTCTGCTTCTTCCTCCTCTTGTTCTTTATTATTTTCTTGCCCTTTGTCTTCAACCGCCATAAATGCTTCCACTTGTTCTAGCCATGCCTGGGGAAGTTTTTGCGTGTCTTCAATCGTCCAGTCATCAGTGGCAGTCCATTTCTTGCCATCAAGAATTTCACCACGATTACGGAAAAAGATCGTAATAAGCTCACCAAATTGCTCTTGCGCAGAAGGCATGCTGCTCATCAAGGCTACTGCCTCTTCTGAGTATTCCGACAAAATACTTTCTCCATTATTATTTCCTTGAAGCATTGCAAATGCCTCATCTTGATCTACTTCCTTTTCAATGGCAATTTTCTTCGCCAAAGCAATAGCACGCAAAGTAAACTGTGCCCGCTTCTGCCCTTGCTCTTCACGCTTCCATGCTTCTTCAGCAAGCCAGCTACCAAACTTGCGGAGTCTTAAATGATTACCAATATTCTCATATTCCGCATCGCTAAGCAGGAAAATGTTTGAATACTTACTCATGGCCTTCTCTATTGCAGAAAGAGTCTAGCATTAGCAATCCGCAGTGGCACTCCGCTATTAATTGCTTTCAATGGTAAGCAAGCCTTAATCTTTTTGTCTTTATAAGAAAACGTTGCAAACGCCGGGCATTGAGAAAGAAAACATGCAAGACCAGTTCTGATTGATATATCGTCTACTTCCGCATCAAACAGCCAAACCTTTTCGCAACTACTTTTTAAAATTTTCACGATGCGGGGTAAATATTCAACAATTCTATATCTGGAATTCTAATGCGATACTGTCCATACACCACATCGGATTCTGGACGAAAAGAAAACTGCGCGTCTGGAAAACGTCTCGCCATTCTTGTTGCCGCAGTTTGCAAAGCATTAGAGCTAGTTGCATAATCTACCAATACAACATTCCATTGTTTATTGTTCTGCACTTTTCCAACCATCGCCTTGGGGGAAATAGAGGCAAATTCTTCAATCGTAACTTCCAGCCCTTTCACTTTCCATTCATTGGGAACACCTTGTCTTCCTACTACATAAACGGCTGGTAAAGTTGAACCATTGGGTAGAGTGTAAGTGCCAATTAAATTAGGAGATGCGGAAAGCAATTCAGTAACTGTTTCCCGAAGTTGTGCAATGTTCACAATAAAAAGCCTTCCTGTAAAGGAAGGCTAGCAAAGAAAAATGGGAAGATGAATTAACTATTGGGAGAAGTGGGAATGAGCGAACCAGTGTTCTCAGCATTCTGGTGAATGCCAATGCGACCACGGCTGATTAAATCGAAGGTGCATTCCACAAGATTGTCAGCAGGGTAGCTTTCGTTATAGTTCATCACGCGACCCACATAGGCCACGCGGTCATAGTAATAAGTGGTGCCAGAGGCGCCAAGTTGCTTGTTAATTTCCACGTACACTTCAGCGTTCTTGTCATAACGCGAAGAGCTGATCACTTGGAAGGCTTCGTCAAAGCTATTAGGCAGGAAAGTGGTGCCATCAACATCCTTCTGGAAGTAAGAAGTGACAGAGGCAGTAGCCTGGCTGGTAACAATCACGCTATCAGCGAAACCGCCGCCACCAAGCAGATAAAATTCTTGGTTGCCATCATTAAAGGCAACAGAAGCAGTGGTAGCAGCTTGTAGAGTATAAAGAGTGGGAGCCCCGCTCACGGTGAAAGTGGCGCCGCTCTGGGTGATGACAGGACGCGCTACGCCGCTGATCGAGCCAACGCGCACAATCACGTCTTGGCTCTTCACCAGCTCAGTTGGATGGTAAAGCATGAGAAAATCCTCAGCGATGAAAGAAAAGAATGATTAAGCGGCAAAGGCTTGATTTAGTCAAGCATTGTCAACGCTTCCTTTGCCAATTAGTCTAAAAATTCCCCTAATTGGCGTGCCCAAGAATTGCCAATAATGAATAGCAATTTCTTCGTTTGGTAATAATTCAAAACGCCCTTCTCTTCCATTGATTGTTGCTTGAGCAGAATCACCAGGAACAACTCCAGAAAGCGTAAGCGGAGAAGTTAAGCGACCCTCCATGTAAACAGCAGTCTGATCCGCGCCAAGCAAATAATCATACTGAGGATTACGTTTTTGTCTTAACGATGCATAGTAAGTAACGCCCGTTGCAACTGCCACATAATTCCCTGTTTCATTGTCAAGCGCATAGCCTGAAGCCACTGACCATACCAAAGTGGAATTAGCAAGTGGCTCCAGGAAGTTGCTCATACAACAAAACCAACAGAAGAAGAAGGGAGCGTATTCAACATACGCTTGAACTCTTGACCATATTGAGTGGCATCTAAACCCTCGCCATAAACCTTGCCTTCAGTGGCACCAATTTGAATACCCATCTGTGCAAGTTGAATGGCAATGATATGAGCAGCAAGAAACTTAACCGCCCTGTCAGTTTGTTCCCCAAATACATCTGCAGAAGCGTCGTAAGTTGCTTCCGAGATGGCACCATTTACGATTCCAGATGGATGGGGCGTGAATTCAGGAAACCGCTCAAGAAAACTCGCATAAGTGACGGCCATAATCAGGCTTTCCCAATGCGGATGTTTTCAATGCGCTTATTAATAGCGTTACGCACCCTTACGCGACCTTCGATTTTCTTCCAGCCATTCAATTGATCCGGGTCATGAATAAGTTCAATCATGCGGATGGCTTCTACCATTGGCATTTGAGAAAGCGTCTGCACATCTTGCGGAATGTCTTCCACCATAATTTGCTCGCGCACTTCCTCAATGGCTCCAATGTTCATAAGACGCTTGACTGCCTTATTTTCACGAGCCACTTTCCATTGGCCTTCAGGAATATCTTGATTAAGGCCAGGCGTAAGTTGAATCATGCCTGTTTGCGTAATAATGCCAAACCCGCCTTCACGGGGCGGGTTTTCAAGTTCGGGACGATAAGCAATGAGCATTGTTCAAAAGAAACAATTGTCCATAGCTTAACGTCCCTCTCTTGTTTAACTATCCTCAGGCGGAAGCCTGCACGTAGATAACACTCTTGGGATAGTACAGAGCCACACCACCCACGCGAGCGTGAGCGGGAACAATGAACTCAAGACCACGCTGTTGAGGCGGGAAAAGTTCCAGCGGCTGAGGAATGTGCAGTTGCACTTTCTCGGGATCGCGCTTGTACACAACCATGCGATTGGTATTCAGCACACTATTGCCAGCATCCAGTTGGTTGATTGGTTCAACATTGCGGATGTAGGGGTTGGTGCGCAGGAAGTATTCCAGCACGGTCACGTCCGAAGAATCGGAGTTGCGAGTGGTGCTCACCTTGTTGTAATCCTCATAAGCCATGAGGATAGTATCGGGCTGCTCCTTCATCTTGGAAGCATTGATAATGGCGCTCACGCCATAGTTCAGCAGCTCCAGCATTTCCTGAGCAGTGGTGCCACTATCAGTGAACCACTTGTCAGCAGCAACAACGTCCACGGTGGAGTTGTTGAAGAAACCAGACAGACCAACGGTGCTTTCACCGAACAGAGCCACTTCTTCCACCTTCTCTTCGTAGGCACGACGCACAGCAGCAGCACGACGCTGCTCCAGAGCGATGTTGGCCATTTGAGCGGCACGCAGTTCCTGTACGGTATAACCAAAGGAACCACCGAAGGAGCGGATGTTGATGCTCTTCTCAACTTGGCTGATGTCAGCACGGGGCAGATCATCAGCGGCATCAGCAATCAGCTTGAACTCACCAGTGGAGTCCATGATGCGATAGGTGAAAGTCTGAGCGCCAGGGCCAGCTTCACTAGTAACAGGCAGGATGGTCGGATACTTAATATCCGCATACTGCACTTCAAACACTTGGGGGCGGATGTACTCAAGCTGACGCTCAAGGAACAGACCCGCGTCATCCATACGGAATTCAGACATTGTTAGGGCCTCC
>Ga0129333_10001749_pt1 | contig 19934 bp, 18 predicted proteins | sample CPB6_08_DNA_FD_94474 | JGI IMG/M metagenome (GOLD analysis project Ga0129333, IMG submission 94474) | Freshwater to marine salinity gradient microbial communities from Chesapeake Bay, USA - CPBay_Sum_0.6_0.8_DNA | ecosystem: Environmental > Aquatic > Marine > Coastal | place: USA: Chesapeake... | reverse complement strand
GAGGACGGCAGTCCGAAGACCGTGTATCACGGGACACATGCCGACGTTAAGAAGTTTGCGAGCCCCAAGCGTTCGCACTTTGGGTTTCATTTTGGCAACGAAGAGGCCGCGAACAATCGACTCGAAGACACCGCAGAAGGGCGGGTCGATCAAGACGATGTAAAGCATTTTGCCGATCTCTCGGAACGGCGTTATAACGATTTGGCTTCGTATCAGGAAGAGTTAAATAGGCGCAATCAAGAGGTGCCTACGGAAGAGATTGCTGCCGCATTAGAGCGCGGCGAAGATTTTGTTCCAATTCTTGATAAGTACAAATATAAGCCGACTGAACAAGAGCAAGAGCGCCTGAAACATCTTGAGTCCAAATGGAAATCTGCAAACCTGCCAATTCACAAATTTGGCGTAGGGTCGAATATTATTCCGGCGCACATATCACTGAAGAACCCGTTGCGCCTTCCGGATATTGGAGATTGGGGCAACATAAAAGCGCTCCGTTCTGTATTGCCGTGGAATTCTTGGGCGAAGTCGCATAAGGAATTGCGAGAAGAATTCAAAAAGAATGGATACGATGGGATTGTTTACAGAAACAGAATTGAAAATCCGGTAATGCATTCGGATAGTTATATTGTTCTTGAGCCAACTCAAATCAAATCCGCCATCGGCAACCGCGGCACGTTTGACCCCAAGAACCCGGACATCACGAAAGCTGACGGCGGTTCAGTCAATATGGGCGTAAACGTGGCATCCGACCGCAAAGCGGGGCTGCGGTACGCCGATCTGATTGTGGATGGTCAAAAGACCATGGAATCGCGTAACAGCGACACCCTGCGGCCGTATGTGGGCAAGCGGGTGGCGATTGTGCGCACGGGCGAGGGGCCGGCGAAGGCTATCGGTGAAGTGACGATTGGGAACCCGATTGTCGTTGGCCGCGGGCAGTTTAGGAACCTAGAGCACCGGCATCTGGTTCCGGAGGGATCGGCGTTCGACATCAAGACGGCGACCAAGCATCTGTACCCGCTGCACAACCCGGTGCGGTACGACAAGGAGCGGGATGTCGGCCATGGAATTGTGTCGCGCAAAGTGGTCTCGATGGCTGATGGCGGTGTAACCCCGCAGGTGTCGGACATCGGGTTCTACTCGCCTGTGGAAGCGGCCGCGCTGAACCTGAAGCGTGCGGCTGGCCCGGGGCAAGCGTTCCGCAACGAGTTGACGAGGGCACCGAACGTCAATCCGGAAGAGATGGAATGGACGGGGATGAATCGGTTCCTGTCGAGCAAGCCGAACCTGACGAAGCAGGAGATTCAGGACTTTGCCCGCGACAACAAGATTGATGTGCAAGAGGTCAGGCTTGGGGACAATAAGGGCGAGACAAGGCATGCGTCATGGGTTTTGCCGAATGGGAAGAATTACCGAGAAATCTTGCTGACGCTGCCGGAGAAAGACTCGCGTTCATCCGAAGAGCAAGAGTTTGCCAAGCTTGACGCCCGTATGCGTGAGGACGGTTTGTTGTCTGACGAGGCGGCGCGGTGGGAGGAGCTTGGAAGGCGCCTTGGTGAGAGTGGCAGAAGCGCTCGCAATACTTCCAACTACACATCCCGGCACTGGGACCAGCCCAACGTCCTAGCCCATATGCGCGTCAATGACCGATGGGATGCTGAGAACAAGAGGATGCTACTGATTGAGGAGCTGCAGTCGGATTGGCATCAGCAGGGGCGCGAGAGGGGATACAAGGGTAAGGTCAGGGGTACTGAAGAGATCGACAAGGAACTCGACGCCCATGCCGACGAGCGCTCGAAGCTACTTGATTACGCGGAGCAACTGCCGGACTCCGCGAAGGAAGACTTCAGCAGGACGATGGATCGCATTCGTGAGCTTGAGCAGAAGATGGAAGCGCTCAGGGATGAATTCGACGATGCCAGATACAGGGAGCGCGGGGAGGGTCCGGTCCCTGATGCGCCGTTCAAAGAGAACTGGTATCAGATGGCGCTCAAGCGGGCGATCAAGTACGCCGCGGAGAATGGGTACGACCGGATCGGTTTGACCAGTGGCGACCGGCAGGCGGATCGATACGACCTTAGTCAGCATGTCGGCCGGGTGATCTGGGATCAGAATGCCAAGCGGTTCTATGCGTATGACCCGGAGCTTAATAACAGGGTCATTGATCGAACTGGCGTGGAGGCGAAAGACCTTGCCGGGTTGATCGGGAAAGAGCACGCAAAGAGGTTGATTGAGTCGGAGCCGAAAGAATCTGGTTTGCGGTTTCTTGATGCCAGCGATCTAAAGGTCGGCGGCAAGGGGATGCGCAAGTACTACGACGAGATATACCCGGGATTCCTTGATAAGTACGGCAAGAAGTGGGGTGCGAGGGTTGGTGACACGCACCTTGATATTGGCGAGGAAAGAGAGCGGCCGCTGCACATCAAGGAAGAGAACGGTAAGTTCCATATCTACGATGAGCACCCTGAGACTGGGGAGCATATCCGGATGTCCAAGGACTTCGAGACGCAAGAGCAGGCGTCGGCGCGAAGGAACCGGATGTATCAGGGTTACATGGAGCCGGTGAAGTATCTTGATATCACGCCGGAGATGAAGGCGGCGGTGATGAAGGGCCAGCCGATTTACAAGAGGGGCGGCAATGTTAACTTTGCCAAAGATGTAGACACGATGCGCCTTGAGTTAATGGGCCAGCGGCCGCGGTATAACGGCGGTGGTAGTGTGAAGGCGCCCAAGAAGACGGTGAAGGCGTACAAGTTATTCCGGGTTGATCCGAAGCGCCCGGGGCAGCTTTTTCCTCTGTTCGTTGACTCCAAGACTCCCGTGAAGATGGGCGACTGGGTGGACGCAAAAGAGGGGGAAATGTCAGAGGGCAAGGTAAAGTCGAAGATCGGTCCGCTGGCGTATCGTCCGGGCTGGCATGCCGGGGATGTTCCGGTGGCGACGCACATCGGAGAGAAGTCTGATCCGAGCCTGACTGCACCGGATCGCCGGCCGGCCAATCATGTATGGGCGGAAGTGGAATTCCCGGATGATGTAGATTGGCAATCGGAAGCCAATCGGCGTGGAACCAATCAGCAAGGCAAAGTGGTTCCCGTCAAAGCGCACATTACGGATCGAATCCCGCAAGGCGGTCATTATCGGTATAAGACAAATCCGAATATGACTGGGAATTGGCTGATTGGCGGCTCGATGAAGGTTAACCGGGTGCTAACAGACGCTGAGGTAGCTAAGATTAATCGCGCTGCTGGTTTGGCGGATTTACCGCGAGCAAAGCCGTTTAAAGCGCGGGATTATGGGTTTGCCGCTGGTGGATCGGTGGCGCCGGATGAATGGATGGCTGAAGAGCACATCAATCATGGCAAATAAACGCGGTAATGCGTGAAGCAAGGGGCTGATATGAATCTCGCACAGATGCGACTGGCTTTGATGAATGCGATCAATCCAAACTCGCTCAAAAGCATTGGATTGAACGAAGCGCTGGGGCTAGACCCCAAGAAATACATTCCGCCGGATCGCACTCAGAGTGACGTGCCGGCTCCCGGTGGCGTTGCGACCCCGTCTGGAATGCCGATTGGTGGGATTGACGCCAGCGCACTGGCTCCGGGTAAGCAGTTGATGCCGGCGATGGCGCAGCAACCGCCCCAGATGCCCGCAGGAGCGCCGCAAGGGATGATGCCGGGGGCGCAGCCATCCCCGATGCCGGGAGCGGCTCCTAGCGCCCCTCCGGGGGCTCCGGCTGGACCGCCTAGCAATATCCTGAGCATGACTCCGCAAGGGCGTGCAATGCAGGCGATGACTCCTCCGGGACCGCCGGTTCCGACATTTTCTGATGGCGGTTCTGCTAAGGACAAAGCCAAGAAGATGCTGGCCGGCGAGAAGCAGGCTACTCGCGTTCACGTTAAGGCGGATGGCTCCGGTGGCGTGAAGGGGATTATGGTTCCGCGGCATATGCTGGAAGGAAACAAGAATTCCGGCGTAGAGGGGATGAACGAGTTAAACAAAGCCCGAGCGGAAGTGTATGGATCGGAGAACCGCGATCCGCTGACGATCAACAAGATCGGCGACATTCACAAGAAGACGCTGGAAGAGCACTTCAAGAAACCGGTTCAAGAGCAGATAGCGGCTGAGAAGGAAGCGCTAGATCGACTCAGGGCGTCCAAGCATATTGGGAAGACGGCAGACACTTTAGATAAAAGCGAGAAGCTGGATACGGTGCGTCATGAGTACGACGAAGAGGGGCGCACGCATGTTGGTTTTGCCTCAAAGGGCGTGGCTGGGCATGCGTTGTACACCAGCGGGCATGGCGATAACGTCAAGCATCATGTGATCAATACCTGCCCGGGGCAGACGACTGGGTGCGGTGGTGGCGTCGATGAGAAGGGCGTTGTAGACACGATGAAGGGAACGTGTTTTGCGCCGAATGCCGAGTCTCAGTATCCGGCTGCATCGGTACGACGCGCTGCGCATGAGCAGGCAAAGCATGACCCGGCGATGACCAAGGACTGGATTCTGGCGCACACGGGATCGATGCGGCAGGCCGCTAACAGGGCGGACAAAAAGAACCAGCGCTTACTGTTCCGCCCGAATGTTGTGGACGAGACTGATGTGTCGTCACGCCATGTCATCCGGCACCTGAATGAGCAGCGCAAAGCAGATGGGAAGCCCGGGATCATTGCCAATTCGTATGGGAAGACCAACGAGTTGCACGACCCGGAGAACGGCTACTTTGTGACGCACTCGAATGTGGGCCCTAAGGTCAAGAACAAGAAAGAGATCAGCGAGAACATTGGTCGGGATAAGCAGCGGGTACGGAACACGATCACGGCGACTTCTGCTAGTGGCAAGGACTTCCAGAACGAGCAGGGGAATAACACGCCGCCCAAGGGATCGTATCTGGTGACGAACGTGAAGCGGCACTCTCCATTGAGCAAGAAGATGGAGGAGCACATCACGCATGCGAAGTATTGGTCTACCGGCCGGGAGCAGCACGAGCTATCCGAGCAGGAACGTGCAGAGGGCGAAGAAGGCCATTACAGCGGCGCTGGACGGTCAACAACCGAAGACAAGGCCCACTATGGGCACAAGACGGTCAACGGCCGGCGGTATGACTATCAGCGTCAGCACATCTTGCATCCGCGCATGGTTCAGGTTGGGAGCAACGATGATGGCTCTCCGCACATGATTCCGACCGATTCCCGGTTTAAGGACACTGATTTCCTGCCGAGCCGGCGCTACAAGACGAAGAACGGGAAAGAGGCCGGCCACATTCTGATGACGACGCCGACGGAATCAACCAGCAATCTCGGGCATGAGACTTCATTCACGCATCATGTGGGCGAAGAGCACATCAAGCACGCTATGAAGAACAATGGCGAATACGAGATTGACAAGCCGGAAGATCAGGAAAGCGCCCGCGGCAAGGAATATGCTGCCCCGCAGAGCATTAAGTTCTTGGCTGACGGTGGTTCTGTTGGGAATCGCCACCCGGGGTTGTCGGACGACGACTTCCATGCATTCCCGGAGCGCAATTTTGCTGCACAGCGGCATTTGTCGATGCGCCAAGGAGAAGACGAGGAATCTAAACCGAGCCGCAAGTCGCCCGGAAAATCGGCGGTTGTTGTTCACAAAGATTTAGATACCATGCGTCTCGAAATGATGACTGGCAAAAAGGCTAAATAATGAACGATCAAGACGATTACCCGATTGAGGAACAGATCGACGGTTCGGCCGTTGTTGATCTTCCCGAAATCGAGTCTGAAGAATTGCCAGATGGCTCGGCCGTAATCAACATTGATGACGGCCCCGAGTTAAATCCGGAGTTCTACGGCAATCTTGCTGATGTCATCAATTCGAGTGAGTTGTCGAGTATCTCGATGAGGTACCTTGACTTACTTGAATCTGACAAAGAGGCCCGCAGCCTTCGCGACAAGCAGTATGAAGAGGGCATTCGTCGCACTGGGATGGGCAATGATGCGCCCGGTGGGGCGACATTCATGGGCGCCAGTAAAGTTGTGCATCCGGCGATGGCAGAAGGATGCGTGGATTTTGCCGCTCGGGCTATTAAAGAGTTGTTTCCGCCCGATGGCCCGGTGAAAACCAAGATTCTTGGCAAGATGGATGACCTTAAATCGGCGACCGCGGAGCGCAAAAAGGATTTCCTGAACTGGCAGATCACCGAACAGATTGAGGAATTCCGCGATGAGCAGGAGCAATTGCTCACGCAACTGCCGCTGGGAGGTTCGCAGTACTTCAAACTTTGGTTTGATGAGGACAAAAAGCGTCCGGTCGTGGAGTTTTTGCCAATTGACCGGGTGATTTTGCCGTTTGCGGCTACCAACTTCTACACCGCGCAGCGTGCGGCCGAAGTTCACGAGATCACTAGTTACGAATTTGAGCGACGCATCCGCAATGGCATGTATCGCGACGTAAGTTATGTGAAAGCTACGATGAACCTCGACCAAAACAAGGTCGAGCAGGCCAACAATAAGGTCGAAGGCAAGCAGTTCGAGGAAAACAAAGACGGTCTTCGCAAGGTGTATCACATCTACACCCACCTCGAACTGGAAGACGACAAGGAAACCAAGGGAAAGAGCGCCCCATACATCCTGATGATCGATGAATTGGATCAGGAAGTGGTCGGTTTGTACCGGAACTGGGAGGAAAGCGACGAAACCATGACCAAGCTGGACTGGGTCGTGGAGTTCAAGTTCATCCCGTGGCGTGGAGCCTATGCAATTGGCCTTCCGCACTTGATTGGCGGTCTATCTGCGGCGCTTACGGGCTCCTTACGGGCTCTTCTTGACTCGGCGCACATCAATAACGCTGCGACGATGCTCAAGTTAAAGGGCGCGAAGATCAGCGGTCAGAGCCAACAGGTTGAAGTCACGCAGATTGTTGAGATTGAAGGTGCTCCGGGGGTTCAAGACATCAGGCAGATTGCGATGCCGATGCCATTTAACCCGCCCAGCGAGACGCTTTTCAGGCTCATGGGCTGGTTAGACACCGCGGCGAAGGGTGTAGTGACTACCAGCGAGGAAAAGATCGCTGATGTGACCGCTAATGCCCCTGTTGGCACGACTCAGGCGCTAATTGAGCAGGGCGCAGCGGTTTTCTCGGCGATTCATGCGCGTTTGCATGATTCTCAGGCCCGGGTTCTGAAGATTTTGTGTCGTTTGAATCGCTGGTACTTCGACGACATGCAGAAATCGGATGTTGTCGCTGATTTGGAGATCAGCAGAAACGATTTCAGCAAAAATACCGATGTAGTCCCTGTTAGTGACCCGCATATCTTCTCCGAAACTCAGCGCATGGCCCAGAGTCAAGCGGTTTTAGCGCTGGCGGACAAGCATCCTGACCAATTCAACATGAATCAGGTGCTTGCGCGGACACTCAAGCAGATGAAAGTGCCGAATATCAATGAGCTTCTCAAAGATACTCCGGCGCCGGAGCAAAGAACATCTGCGGAGGAGAATGCTGCGATGCTGATCGGCCAGCCGGCGTATGCATACTTGCAGCAGGATCACATTGCGCATATTCAGGATCATCTGCAGTTCGCGATGAACCCATTTTTGGGGCAATCGCCGTTTGCAGACCCGGGTTATCTCAACAATTTGATTGAGCACGTCAAGCAGCACATGACGCTGTGGTACCTGAACCGATCAAACGGTTATGTGGAGAAATCTACGGGTAAACCGGTTGAGGATTACGCAAATCCGGAACTGACATCGACTATCGACAAGGTTTACACCACGGTCGGAGCGCATGTCATGCTGGATACGCAGCAGGTATTCGGACAATTCGCGCAAGCGTTCCAGATGCTTATCCAGATGGCTAATCAGCGTAAGCAGGCTACGCAAGTTCTTCCGCCGGATGCTCAGGTCGTCAAAGACACAAGCATGGCTGAGACGCAGCGTAAGATGCAAAAAGACGCGGCGGATATTCAGATTGCCAAAGAGAAATTGGCGAAGGATATGCAGGAGCATATTGATGACAATCGGACTAAGATTGCCATCGAAAACGCAAAGCTAACGCATGAGACCATCCAAGAGACGGCTCAGGCGCAAGCCCCGCAAGGCCTCGATATGGGGTCTGAACCAATGGCGGCGCCCCCTGCCGCTCCATTAATGCCACCTCAAGGAGTTTGACATGGCAACCAGTGATAAAGAGCAACGGGGCATTTTTGTCCCTCAGCACAAGCGTATTGCGATGGGCGAGAAGCTCGACGGAACGAGTTACCAGCCGAAGGGCGGTAGCAAGAAACCCGCGGGCGGGCTATCGCAAGCCAAGAAAAAATGATTGAACAATTGATCCATAGGGTCAAGGTACGCCAGTCCGAGTTACAGGTTGCCCTAGCGCAGGGAATGCCAATGACTTGGGAGGCGTACCAACGCATGGTTGGTGAATATCAGGGTCTACAAGCGGCCATTGATATGATCGACGCCATGCTAGAAGAAGAAAAAAACAGAGATTGATAACCCCACTCCGGGGTGAGACCGCGTCGAAAGACGCTTTAATGATGCGCCTGAGATATGGCGTCAAGGAGAAGTGCGTGAACGCTGTTGAAGAGAAGGGAAAAATCCTTGCTTTTGAGGCATCTACTGATGCTCCCGATCCGCAAGAAATGAAGTGGGCATTCCCAGCGGTTGACCCCGGGATGCAGCCTTTTGGAGGCCGGGTAGTAATTCAATTACGCCGGATAAAGAAAAAGGCCACCAGCATAGGAATCATCCTTGTCGAGGAGACTAAGGAAGCCGAGAAGTGGCAAAACATGATCGGTAAGGTCGTGGCTTTGGGTCCGCTGGCTTTCAAAAACCGAGACACTATGCAGCCATGGCTGGAAGGCACATGGGCGCAAGTGGGTGATTTTGTGCGCGTCCCCAAGTGGGGCGGTGATCGCTGGGAGATTCGCGTACCCGGTGAGGACGACGTTGAAGACCCGGTTCTTTTCATGACTCTTAATGATCATGAATTGATTGCCAAGGTCACTAGCAATCCACTTTCATTCAAAGTCTATGTGTAAGGGAGTAAATGATGTCTGAAGTCAAAGAGAATCAAGAGCCAGAAATGGCGGTTATTGAGGATAAAGACGGTTCAGCAACCGTTGATCTCCCGGAAGGCATGTTCGTTGAGGGAGATGAATCCCCCGCGGAGCAGTCCGCTGCGGATAATTCCGCGGATGACGCCGATCATCCGGACGATGATGATGATCTTCGAGCGGCAAAGCGCAATCGCAGGCGGGCGAAAAAAGACCTGATTCGCAAGACAAATCAGGAGAAAGACATCCGTCTGCAGCAATTGGCTCGTGAAAATGAGCAAATGCGCCGAGACATTGAGCAATTAAAGCGCAATACCAAGGCGGAGCAGATTACCCGGATTGACAAGGGGATTGAGGACGCCCAAGTCCGTCTGGAGTACGCCAAGCTGAAGCTTTCTGAGGCGACCAGCAATCAAGACGGTCAGGCGATGGTCGAGGCGCAAACTCTTTGGCAAAACGCCAATGATGAAGTCCGGGCATTGACTGAGCGCAGAAATAGGGCTGACGCAGAACTGAAAAGGCAGTCGCGTGAGCAGGATGTTCCTCAAGTAAATACTGAAGTTCAAAGACTGGCGACTCGTTGGATGCGCCAGAATTCTTGGTACAACCCGCAAGGAAATGATGCTGATAGCCGGGTAGCCAAAAAGATGGACGAACTTTTAGTTGCGCAGGGTCTTGACCCGGCTCAACAAGATTATTGGGACGAATTGACGAGCCGTTTGCAAAAAGAACTGCCGCATCGTTACAATGACCTAGATGACGACGATTCTCGTGGAGTCAGACGACCAAGGAATGTTGTGGGAAGTTCTGGAAGAGAAGCTTCGGCCGCGTATGGGGGCAGTAACCGCACCCAATTCGTACTTTCAGCCGACAGGGTGAAGGCTATGAAAGAGGCTGGCGCTTGGGATAATCCCGAACGAAAAGCCAAAATGATCAAGCAATTTATGACTTTTGATCGTCTTAACGGCAACCGCAACTAATTCATTGGGGAAAACATCATGGAATCACGTCTCAAAAAATCTCTCGGTACCGGTGGTCGCGAAGACCGTAGTAATGGGGAAGCGAGCCGCATGGCACCGGAAGATAAGTTCATTTCAGCGCAGGAACGTCGCAGGATGTGGAGCGAGGAGATGACGCAATCAGCATTGCCGAAACTGCCCAGTATGGATGGGTGGCACCTTTGCTGGCTTTCGACAACCAACAGCTACGACAGCATCGATAAACGGATGCGCCTTGGGTACGTTCCCGTTAAATCGGATGAGTTGCCCGGGTACGAAGATTATCGCGTGAAGTCAGGTGAGCACGTTGGGTATATCTCTTGCAACGAAATGTTGTTGTTCAAACTGCCCATGGATATCTACCAAGAGGTCATGCTTTATCAGCATCACGAGAAACCGCGTGAGGAAGCTGAGAAGATTCGTGTCCAAGTGGAAAATCTCCAAGGTCAGCGCGACAGCAATGGTCGTTCATTAGTTGCAGTCGAGGGTGAAGGTATCGGCTCTATTGAATCGCAACCAAACCGAACGCCCGTTTTTTCGGGCTAATTCAAGGAGTTTTAAATGAGTGCAACCTCTGCTCCGTTCGGCCTGCGTCCTGCGTTCCATCCCTCCGGTCTGGATCGCGCACAAGCATTGGCTAACGGCATTCCCTCGGGCTTCAGTACTGACATCTTCAAAGGTCAGCCTGTTCGTTATCAAACCACCGCTATCGGCGGCACTATCGGCACTATCACGCCTGCGGCTACTACTGGCGCATGGTCTGGTGCTTTTGCGGGCGTTCAGTGGACTGATACCACTGGCCGTGCTCGTGTCTCCAATACTTGGCCGGCCAACACCGCTTATACGGCGGGTTCGTGCGTCGCTTACTTCTACAACGATCAAAACATCGTTTATGAAATCCAAGCTGACGGCTCGATGGCTCAGACCACGATTGGAAACGAGTTCAACTTCAACAATCTGACTGCTGGCTCGACCACCACCGGACTGTCTCAGGCTACCCTGAACAGCGCTTCTGCTGTTGGCAATGGCGTGCAAGGCCAGATGCGTGTTGTTGACATTGCGCCGTATCCGGGCAATGACTGGGGCGACGCATACACCATCGTGCGTGTCGTTAACGCTAACTCGCAATTCTTCGGTGCTGTCACCGCGATTGCTTAATAGCCAAGGAGTAAAAAATGGCCGCACCAATGCGCAGTACCGACTTCCGGTCGATTGTTGAGCCGATCCTCAACGAGTGTTTCGACGGAGTCTATGACCAGCGTGCCGACGAGTGGAGCCGTGTGTTCCGCGAAGAAGACGGCATTCCCCGTAACTATCACGAAGAGCCGGTTCTGTATGGTTTCGGCGCTGCTCCGCAACTGCCTGATGGCACCCCGGTGACCTATCAGCAGGGCGGCGTGCTCTTCCTCAAGCGCTACCTGTACAAGGTATATGGTCTGGCGTTCGCGCTGACCAAAGTGCTTGTCGAAGACGGCGACCACATCCGTATCGGCCAAGTGTATGCACGCCATCTGGCTCAGTCTCTGGTGGAAACCAAAGAACTGCTCGCCGCTAACGTGCTGAACACCGCCTTCAATGGCAGCTATCCGGGTGGTGACGGCGTGTCGCTTATCAGCACGTCGCATCCCATCGTGAATGGCACGTTCAGCAACCAACTGACGACGGCTGCTGTCCTGTCGCAGACTTCTCTGGAGCAGATGCTGATCCAGATTCGTCAAGCGGTGGACAACAACGGCAAGAAGATTCGTCTGGTTCCGCGTCAACTGATCGTGGCTCCGGGCAACATCTTCCAAGCCGAAGTGCTGCTGAAGTCGGTTCTTCGGGCTGGCAACGCAAACAACGACATCAACCCGGTCAAGTCGATTGGCTTGCTCGATGAGGGTGCCGCTGTTCTGTCGCGTCTGACCTCGAACACCGCATGGTGGGTTCAGACCGATGCGCCGGAAGGCTTCAAGCTTCTGATGCGTCGTCGTCTGGAGAAGACCATGGAAGGCGACTTCGAGACCGACACGATGCGTTACAAGGCCACTGAGCGTTACGACATCGGCTTCACCGATCCTCGTTGCGCCTACGGTACTCCCGGCGTGTGATTAATGGGGGCTTCGGCCCCCTTTTATAAGGAGTACTGAAGATGTCTCAAACGTATTTTGGTTCTACTCTTCGTGCAGGCTCCGGCACTCTGACCGATTCGACTGATGGCGGTTATGTTGTCCTTAGTCAATCGGTTTCGGTGACTACTGTTGCTGCCGGTACTGCTGTAAATGGCACCATTACGCTCCCCGCTTCCTCCCAGATCATCAATTTTTGGCTTGATCAGGTGGTCAATGAGGTAGTCGGCGGAGGGACTGCAACGGCGATTAACGCAACCATTGGTACCGCAGCAGCGGGGACTCAGTATCTGTCCGCGACTGATGTGATTTCGGGTGGTCGTGCATCGTTGTCGTTTACTGCTGCACAGTTGTTGGCGATGTCGGACATTGGCACTAATACCTCTGTGGTGTTAACCATTGATCCAAATGGAACCATTTCCACCACGCAAGGTGTTTACAACCTTACGGTTGTGTACGCCCAGAAAGTTTAAGGGGGCACATCATGGGCCAATTTAAACCGATGGTGAAGATGTTCACCGATGAGCCTTCAGTCATCCTGAAGCTCAAGAAAGGTGGCGGAGTCAAGGCCGCTGGTCAGGCTGACGGCTTCAAGTCCATGCACTCAACGTCTGGTGGCAATCCGTTTGACGACGCTGAGGCTGGGAAGTCTCCGAAGAAGCCGTCAATGTCGGCGCGTCGCAAGGCAATGAACCCCAATCAATACGCTAAGGGCGGCAATGTTGCCCATAAGCAAGTTGGTGGTGCTATGCCTGTAGCGGCCGCTATGCCGGCTGGTGGGGCTCGCGTTCTTGGGGGTGCTGCTCCCATGGGCGCCGGCGCTCCCATGCGTCCGATGGGGCGTGCCGCAGTTGCCGGCATGGCTCCTAATGCGCGACGTGCTCGTGCTGCCGCGGTTCGCCGTGCTCTTATGGGCATGAAGAAAGGCGGCTCGACTTCCGCGGAATGCGCCAAGCTGGAGAAGGAACTCGCTCATCACGAGTCCATGTCTGCGGCTCAAGCTCATCCTATGAAGAAGGCCTCCGGCGGCGCAATTGACCGTGCTGAGACTCGTACCACTATTGAATCTGGTGCCAAGAAGTTCGCCAAAACCAAAATGAACACGGCTCACAAGGATCGTGCTCATGGCGGGACTGGCGAGGTTAAAGAAGGCAAACCGGCCGGCTATAAGCTTGGCGGCACCATCGAGGGCAATGCAGGCAAATTCGCTAACACGAAGGTTGTGGACGGCGATAAGGCTGACAAAGCTCACGGCACTGGCGGAGTCCGTATGGGCAATGCTGGTGGGTTCAAGCATGGTGGCATGGCAATCAAGAAGGCCTCTGGAGGCACGATTGATTCCAAGATGACTCGGACCACTGTCGAAGGCGGAAACTGGGAAAATCGCCCCGCGAATACCTCCAAGCCCGGAAAGACCAACACCAAAACCGGTGAGGTCAAAGAGGCTAACGCTGGAGGTTACAAGGGGGGTGGCTCCGCAAAAAAGGCCTATGCCACGGGGGGTAATGTCGTAAGCGACGGGAAAGCTGTAAAGATGCCCCGTCACTTTGTCAGCAAACCCGTGGCGAACAGTCTGCAGTCGGGCACCTTCAAGACTGGTGGCGGGGTGAAATCCCTCGCCAAGGGCGGATCAAACTATGGGAAAGCCATTCCCGGAAGTACTTGGGGTGAATCTACTCCTATGCGTTTGGTCAAGTCTCATACCGGTCCCAAGGGGCATGTAGCAAAGGTTTATAAAGACCGTGACTGGGGCGAGTATCGCGTGAAGTTTTTTAGTCCTGAAGGAAAGCATTTCCCAAAGGCCGACTATCACACTGATGATCTAGACGATGCTCATGACACAGCCAAAGGTCAATTAGGCCGCTACAAGGACGGCGGTAAAGCCAAAGGGGGTTACTCCAATGGCGGTGACGTTCCGGCTGATATTGCAGACCAGCTAAAGACCTCGGAAAACGAACGTGCTTACCGAAACTGGGAGCGCAGGCAGACCAAAGAGAATGAAGCAGACCGCAGCGTAATCCCCAGTGCCTTACGGCGCATGGCGGGTAAAGTTGGGGAATTCTTCACCTCTCCGAAGAAGCCTGAAGGAAGTGTCACTGAGACTGAGCGATCAGTCACAGTGGCTCCAGCGAAGAAGCGCGGTGGTCTGGCGCGTTGAAGATAAGTGGGGGCTTCGTGCCCCCGCTTTGTTTGAGGGATTGACATGAAAGTTCAGACAGTTTCTAAGACTGGCGTGGGCTCAAGTGCCGCGCTGGTCATGAATACCAACATCAGCCCGTTTAATGTCGGGTTTGGTGTTGTTGTGACTGGGACGGCGACTTATACCGTTCAGCACACATTTGATGACCCTGCCGTAGGTTTTACGACTTGGTTCTCGCATCCGACGGTTGCCGCTCAAACGACCAATGATGACGGGAATTATGCGTTCCCGGTGACTGGCATCAAGGTTCTTGTGACCTCTGGTGACGGTACCGCGACCATGAATCTTATTCAGGCTGGCATCTAAATGGCGCAAGTCGGGAATTCCGGCGTTGTCAATCAGGTGAATACCTCTGACGGCTACGCCGACGGGGTGGGGGCAATGAATGTCCCAACGACTGATGGTGCAGGGGAAAATGTAGGCGACGGCGGTGTCGTTAATCTGTATGACGGCGTCTTGCCCTCCACGCGGTTTTACATCGCTGATGAGACCGCTCCCGGCTATGTGCTGCAAGAAAACGATGACAAGATCATCTTGGAGGCTTCGTAATGGCTGACCGCGATGCAAACTGGTACAAGATTAGAAATATCTGGTACTGCATGATCCATAGGACTACAAATCCGAAGCATTCTGAGTTTGCAAGATACGGGGATAGGGGCATTGTTGTATGCGATGAGTGGCATTCGTTTGATCGTTTCTACTCTGACATGAAAGATGGTTATACGCCGGGATTGTCTATTGAAAGAATAGACAACAATCAAGGCTACTCGCTAAAAAATTGCAGGTGGGCAACAAAAAAAGAACAAGCCAACAATCGGCGCACGAGCAAGTTTTTTACCATTGACGGGGTCACAAAGACTCTTGCTCAGTGGGTTGATGAATCGGGTCTGAAGGGAAGCACCGTTAGGCAGAGGCTTTACGCCTACGGATGGACTATTGAGCGTTCTCTATCCAAGAAAGTAGGGGGCTAAATTGGCTGATCAGAAAATCTCGGCAATGCCAGCAGCGGCTGCGCTGACTGGCGCGGAGCTAGTGCCGCTTGTACAAAGCGGGGCCAATGTTCGCTCAACAGTTAGCAATGTCGGTGCGTTTTATACAAACAGAATTGCGCTGTTCAGTTCGACCACTCAAACCGCTTTGGCAGACACCGCAACGGTAATGACTTATGGCACGGTTGCGTTTTCGCAGAACATTAGCCTTGTAGACGGTTCAAAAGTCACGTTTGCGACTGGCGGCACGTTCATGCTGAATGTTGTCTTGCAAATGGAGAACGCCTCGAATCAAATTCACGCAGCAGATTTTTGGGTTCGGCTGAACGGTTCTAATTACCCGTTATCGAATACGAGGGAAGACATCCCTTCCTCTCATGGCGGGGCTCCGGGGCATACCGTTGTTACGATCGACATCCCCGGGATTGCAAGTCCGGGTGACTATCTTGAGTTGGTGTGGTCTACGCCGAGTACAGATGTGTCCATCGAGTACATTGGGCCGCAAGTTTCTCCGACCCGACCGGCAACGCCATCAATCATTCTGACCGTCTTCCAGATTGGTTAATCATGCCAGCCAAGAGCAAAGCCCAGTTCCGGTTGATGAAGGCGGCGGAGAACAACCCAAAGTTCGCCAAGAAGGTCGGGATTAGCCCCTCTGTGGCTGCTGAGTACACGCAGTCAAACGTGGGCAAGAAGGCCTATAAAACGCTGCCAGAGGAAAAGGCTGCTGGCGGCGGGTTGTACGCCAACATTCACGCCAAGCGTGAGCGCATTGCAGAGGGTTCTGTCGAGAAGATGCGTAAGCCGGGGTCTGAGGGTGCGCCAACCGCAAAAGCCTTCAAGGAGGCCGCTAAAACAGCCAAGATGGCCTCTGGAGGCCCGTCCCTGAGTGTGGGTCGTGGCGAGAAGATGTCTGTAGATCGTGGTGCTGGATTGACGGCCAAAGGCCGCGAAAAGTACAACCGCGAGACCGGATCAAATTTGAAAGCTCCGCAGCCTCAAGGTGGCGCCCGGAGAGACTCTTTTTGCGCGAGAATGGAGCCTGTGGCAAGGAAAAGCGAAAGAGGAAGTCGTTCACGGGCTTCTATGAAGCGGTGGAACTGTCCGGGATGGTGAGGTAACACATGGCATACAGCGGAACCGTTGGACAGACAGTCGTTACTGTTCAGAATTTCATCGATCAAGGGGCTCGGATCGCCGGGAAACTTGCCGAAGAGTTGACTGTCGAGCAGGTTCAGGCATCTAAGCAGGCCTTGTTCTTCACGTTAAGCAACCTGATCAATCAGGGCATCAACTATTGGTGCGTCTCTAAGAAGGTCTACGGGCTCAAGGCGGATCAATTTGAGTATTTGCTGCCAGTTGGTGGCAATGACGTGCTCAATGCCCTATACCGAACGATGAAGCGTCCTCCGGGGACGTATTCTGCGTCGTCCGGATCGGCCGAAAACGCATTCGATAGCAACATCGACACTATTGACGTGCAAACTGCCGCGAACGGCAACATTCAAGTCAATTATGGAGTCGGAAATCCGGTTTATGCGGGCTCAATTGGCATCCTTCCCGGCACCAGCGGATCGTTTCACATTCTCTTAGAGACCTCGAACGACGGTTCGACGTGGACTCTTTTAGAGGATTGCGGAGTTACCACTTGGGTGGATAACGAATGGCTGTGGTACGACATCGATCCGGGCGCCAGCGTGCAGTACTATCGGATGCGCGAGACCGGCGGCAACACACTGGCGGTTCGAGAGTTCTACGTTGGCAATCTGTCTACAGAAATCACGATGGCGCGACTGAATCGTGATGACTATACGAACCTGCCAAACAAGAATTTCACAGCAAACCAGCCGTATCAGTACTGGTTTAATCGCACAATCCCTCAGTCAACGATCACGCTGTGGCCGACCCCAAGCGACCCGTTTGTTCAGATGACAGTCTGGTATTCGCGGCAAGTGATGGATGTTGGCGACCTGTATGGCGAGCTTGAGATTCCGCAGTACTTCTATCAAGCCATCCAGTTTATGCTGGCGCATCAAATGAGCCTGATACTTCCGGGCGTTCAGGGCGACCGGATCAGATACCTCGAAGTGCAAGCCGACAAGTACTTCAACATGGCGGAAGCCGAGAACAGAGACAAGTCGCCGATCTACTACGCGCCGAATATTTCTGTATATACGAGGTAACAGATGCCTCGTTTTCTCAATACCGAAGGCAATGCATTAATTGCGATCTTCATCTGCGACCGGTGTCGCATGAAGAGGCCAATTGTTGAAGCGATGCCTGACCCGAACTTTCCGGGGCTCAAGGTATGTCAGCGAGGGTGTGCCGATGAGAAAGACCCGTATCGGCTACCCGCTCGTAAAACTGAGCGGATTACGCTACAGTTTCCACGTCCAGACGTAAGTGTTGCTGCTTCGGATGAAGGTCTTGTCGTGACGCCGACTGGGACAAATATCCCGGGCGGAAACCCGAGCGAGATTTACATCAGTACTGAGCAAAACACTCAGACTCCAGAGCAGAACGGCAACAACGACATCATTTCACCGGGCTCCTGATATGGCACAAGTAACAATCACGCAGCTTCCGAATGCAGGCCCGTTGACTGGCAACGAGTCGGTGCCGATTGTTCAGAATGGACAGACTGTACAGACGACGACGGGCGCAATTGCGGTCCAACCGACGCAGACGCAGACATTTCTGACGGTTGATCAAGAAATATCTTTACAGAATTCAAGGTATCTCTCTGTTGGCAGCGGCCTGTCGTTGTCAGACGGAGGTGCAGTCTCGTTCCTGCGAATGGACATGACTGGTGCGGCTGCGAGCCTAAACTCCGCGGCCGGCGGTTTTATGGTCAAGGACACTCCGACGAGTGTTGTCGCAAGGGAGTTAACTGGCGCCAGCGGCATCTCAGTCTCCAATGCGGACGGCACAGGTGGAAATCCGGTTATCGGGCTGAATGGAATTGTTGGTTCGATTGAGGATATTGGGAGTGGTAACGGGTTCTTCGCGCTCAATGGAACGACGGCAGTGCTGCGTCAAATCTATGGCACTCCGAACCAAATTGATGTTGCAAACGGTTTGGGCGGCGGAAACCCAACATTCAGTCTTTCGGACAATCCAATCCTCCCCGGTTCCGGGTCTGTGACGTTGCCAATTGGCACTAATGCTCAGAGGCCCGCTGGAAGCGATGGAGAGGTGCGTTTTAATACCGATACGGCGGTATTTGAGGGGTATGCAAGGGGAAGTTGGACTCCTTTCACCCTTGCAACTTCTGTTTTATCATTTTCTGCTGATTCCACAGGGTTAACACCAAATTCTCCAACTACTGGAGATGTTGTTTTAGGCGGAATTTTGAATGCCGCGCACGGAGGCACCGGCGCGTCTTCTCTTACTGGGTATGTCAAAGGCGCTGGCGTTGGAGTAATGACCGCCAGCGCTACTGTCCCGACATCGGACCTGAGTGGCACCGTTAGCAACGCGCAGCTTGCCAATAGCTCTGTCACCTTTAACGGTACGACTGTTGCCCTTGGGGCAAGCGGAACGATTACGGCCACGGCATCCAACGCGCTGACGATTGGAACCGGGCTCAGCGGAACTAGCTACAACGGATCGACGCCGGTCACCATCGCCATTGCGAATACCGGCGTTACAGCGGCCTCGAAAGGTTCTGCAAGCAAGACGCTGACCGCGACGGTGAACGCGCAGGGCCAGTTGACTGCTCTTGCTGATACCAACATTGCGATTGCAAATACGCAGGTATCTGGCCTTGGGACGCTATCAACTCAGGACGCCAACAACGTAGCGATTACCGGTGGCGCGATTAACGGCACCACGATTGGCGCGTCAACGGCTGCGGCTGGAACATTTACCTCGGTTGCGATGACCAGCGGCACGGTTAGCGACACCCCGGTGAGTGGGACTGACATTGCTAACAAGACCTACGTTGATACGATTGCCGCGTCCGGGATTACTTACCACTCGCCTGTTAAATACGAGTCTCCAATTGCTCTTACGGCGACTTATAACAATGGCGCAGCAGGAGTTGGCGCAACGCTGACAAACGCAGGCACTCTGGCGGCATTTGCGCCTGATGGGGTAGTGGCGTCTGTCAGTGACCGCATTCTGATTTACCAACAGGCCAACGCTGCTCATAACGGCGTGTATACCGTGACAACGGTGGGCGATGGTTCAACCGCTTGGGTTTTGACTCGCGCCACCGATGCTGACAGCTATGGCCTAAAAGACCCAAATGCTTTGGGCGAAGGTGACGCCTTCTTTGTGACCTCCGGGAATACCGGAGCGGGCGAGACCTATGTTTGCAATACGTCTGGAGTGATCACGTTTGGCACGACAAACATCACGTTTGCTCAAGTGTCATCCGCCCAGATTTACAGCGCAGGAACCGGTCTCACTCTTAGTGGCACAGAGTTCAGCATCACGAACACGGGTGTAACTGCGAGTTCATACGGAACAGCATCGAGCGTTCCGACCTTATCGGTTAACGCTCAGGGGCAAATTACTAGCGCCAGTAATACAGCCATTGCGATCAACGCCAACCAGATCACCTCTGGGTCCGTAACGAATGCCCAACTGCAAAACAGTGCGGTT
>Ga0129333_10001748_pt1 | contig 19936 bp, 32 predicted proteins | sample CPB6_08_DNA_FD_94474 | JGI IMG/M metagenome (GOLD analysis project Ga0129333, IMG submission 94474) | Freshwater to marine salinity gradient microbial communities from Chesapeake Bay, USA - CPBay_Sum_0.6_0.8_DNA | ecosystem: Environmental > Aquatic > Marine > Coastal | place: USA: Chesapeake... | reverse complement strand
TTTACATCTACTGCGAATTTTGAAGGAACATAAGTTCTTGAATAATTTTCCCATAAGGGTCTATTGTCAGCTACTAACAATTTTTCTACAAATTTGTCAAAATCTGAATAAAACATAATTTTTAATTTTTTTTGGTTAAACAATATACTACTATTGTTCAATTACCATACCAATAAGGTATAACTGACAATTTGTTAGAATTTACCAACATTAAATGTAAATGTGTCAGTATTTTGTTTTTGCTGATGTTGCTCAATACATGTACTCATATGGTCTGCCCAATGCATTATTTTTGCAATTGATGATTTAAGAACATTATCTTTGTTAAACGTTTTTAAATATTTTTGATTATCTTCATCGTACATACCATCTGTAAGTTTTATACCAAAATATTCGTTTTCATTTACAACAATTCCATAATGTTGTAAGGTGAAAAAAGTTCTATCAGTAAGTGTCATATATTGATTCTGAGGATTACGTTTGTATATATCACCTTTATTTTCTATATGCCATTTTGAATCATTAGGTATGTAATGTATATTTCCTTTTGTTCCTAATTTACCTAAATCATGATGTAGGGCACAAAATATTAATTCTTCATCTGTAAAATCTTGCTCGCCACCTTGTGCTATATACAATTCTTTCATTTTAATTGCATTTTTAGTAACATTAAAAATGTGGTCAATATATCCACCATCATATGCGTTATGGTAACCAACATTTCCACTTGCAGGTGACAAAGTTAAATTCATACCCAATTCTTCTTCAGAATACATAATAAGTAATTTTTCTAACCTTTCTCCCTTAAAATATTTTTTAAGTATTGCTATGAATTTATCATAATTTGCTTTTAATTCTTCCGCTGTTTTTTTCATTTTGTTAAATTTTCTTTTGTTAAGATTTTATATAATAATTCTATTTCTTCTTCAGTTTCTATCATTGGTAAATCATAATGATCAAACAATGATATTAAATAATGTCCTTCATCTATATCACAATTTTTCCATTCATCATTTGCTATTGATACCATTGCAGGTCTATCACCTAAATCTAAATCACCATCGTTTGGAATTGGTATAATGTAATAATAATAATCACCACCATCATCAGTTTCTTCAACTTTGATTGCATTCCATTTTTTAAACGAATGTTCTGTAATTGGTGTTTGAGGCATTGTTATCATAAACCCAATATACAAAAAAAGTTACAATTTACAAATAATCCTTATTGATTTTTTTATTGAATCTATTTTGTAAGTTGAAAAAAGATTATCTTTGGGTATTTCAATACTATAAATTAATTTAGCTGTAATAGTTGCTGTATCTTTATCCATAAAATATATTGGTGCAAATACGGTATTAAATTCACCATTACTGCTTATAATTGAATTTTTATTTATTGTAGGAACTAATTCGTTTTGTTGAGTTTTAATAGTACCTATCGTAGAAGTAGTTTGTTGTCCATTAAATTGGTTAAAATAAGTTTTATAAATTGTAAAAATATTTGATCCTTTTTCTAAAATCCAATAATGCGAGCTTTCCCATTCAACTCTCGCTTCTATTGGAGAAAAAAATTGTTTTGGGTTTCCATCTACAAAAAAAGTTCCAATTATTCTATTAAAGGTTTGTAGAGAATTTTTATTTAATGGTAAATGATAAAACCCATTGTTATCTTTTGGTAAAGAATGTTGTCCATTTTGGGTAAAAACCGAATCTATCTGAAAACTTAATTGTGGCTCGGTATATGTAGGTTGTTGTATTTCTTTTTTACAACTGCAAATAAAGATTGCAATAAACGGAATTAGTTTTTTCATATTTTAGAGTTAAAGTGTATATTACAAATATACGAAATAAAATCTAAAATTCCAAATTTTTTTAGATTATTTTTATATCCCTATTTTCGGACTTTATTAAATAAGATGGTAAATTATCGTTAATATATGCATATAACCTATTGGAATACAGTTTGTTATGTTTTGAACCAGGATGACTATTATCTGCACCATAATCTTCAAATATATCATATTCACCATCATACCTATTTACATCAACGTATTCTTTTGGTATATTAAAACATCCATTCCATAACCAATTTGCATTTCTAGATTCTAAAAAATATTTTATTAGTAAATGATTTTTATACCAATTTATTAAATCAGAATTATCGTTTTGTAAATCAACCATATTTTTTTGTATTTGTTGACCTTCTTCTTTTTCACTTAAAAACCCCCAAATGTGTGTAGGCATAAAAGGTTCTATAAAATTATTTTTAGTGTATACTTCTCTCCTAAACATATTTGTATACATAATTAATACTAAATCAGGTTTAATAAAATCATAAAATGATAATAAACATCTTGCAATAAAATCATTACTCCTTCCACCGGTTCCAAAGTTTAAGTTTACTCCATCTGATATCAAACTTGTAAATTGAGCTGGCCAAGTTTCGTTATTATTTACGCCAACACCTTCGGTAAAAGAACAACCAATTGACATTATTTTAAATCCTTTTTTGTTTATACTATCACCTCTAAATCCTAATTCATTGTAAGTATATAAACATTTTCCTGTATTATCACCACCACTTGTTGTGTAACTTTTGTTCATTCGTTCTCTTATACCAAATTTATAAGATGAAATTTCAAATGTATCAGGTGACCAATATTTTGGAGTTTTCATATTAAGTAACTTTTTTTATTTGTAATTTTTCTATATTTTTTACTTAAATCTAAATATTTTGTGTATTTAAATTTTGTATTTAATAATAATTCTAACTCTTTAATTTTAGTATTACCAAAATATATTTCTTCATATGTTATGTAAAAATCAATTTCTTTATTACTAAATATGTAATTGTTTTGTTCTAAAATATACGCTTTGTACAAATCAATTTCAGGCTTATGTTTATTAATCCATGTTTCATCAATAATATACGGGGTATGCCATTCTTCTTTTGATTTGTTTTCTAACATAGCCTTAGTATAACTTTCAGCACATTCATCCAAAGATTCTCTTGTCAATCCAATTATAAAATCCCATTCTTTTTTTGATGTATTAAAACACTCACCACCTGTAATTTTTGCTATTATGTGTTTATTTGTATAAAAACTGTTTTGTAGTTCTTTTATGTTCGTATGATTTGGGTTAAACGGTTCGTTAATAACTTTTAAATCTAATTCCTTTGATAACCAATTAATAAATGTTGTTGCGCCAGTTCTTGGTGAGGCATTTACTAAAATTCTCATAAAATTTTTGTAAGATGTTTTTTAATGTTATCTTTTCCTAAAAACCATAAAATTGAATATCTGTAGTTTGATTTTATTAATTCAACTTTGTGATCAATATTAACGTCAAAAATATAGGCATTCCCCACGATTTTATTTATTAATATTTTTTCTTCATTATAAAATATAAAATCTCCCCCATCAAAATTATCATTTAGTAAAACACCAACTCCATATAATCTATCACCTCTATTATCATTATGTTTTTCAAAAAAATCTCCATTTTTATATTCATGAAAATGAATTATATTATTAATTCTATTTATTTTATGGTTAGTTTCATCTTCAAAAAAGTTTTTCAATTTTTTAAATAACCATTCGTTATTTTCACTAAATGTTATACTTTCAGATTGATATTCCCTATCTTTATGTAACCATTTTTGTTTGTTATCTTTTTGTAATTCAATAATTAAATTACACTCTATTTTTGAAAATAATATAGCTTGTTTAAGTATCATAATATTTTTACTAATTTTTTTTGTAAACGATGTTTTTCTACAATATCATGCATATTATGAACACATAACAAATTGTGGCAAACTTTAGATAATTCTTTTAAAAAAACTTTATATTCTGGATGATTCTCATTCCAAATTTGTTTTAGTAAAAATTCACCATCAGAATATGTTCCCCAATTTGTTATTTTTCCAAAAAAAACCTCACATTTTTGTTTTAGTATTTTATTCATTAAAATATAAAAATTCTCCATTTCTGTATAATTTGTATCTTGTACTACAAATGAAGTTCTTACTTTTTTAATGCTATTACATTCAGAAATAAATTGTAAATTTTTCATAAGCACATCCCAATCACCTCCTCTTCTAACAATACTATAAGTTTGTGAAGTAGATGCATCAATACTAATTTCAATTGTTTTTATTAAATCATGGATGTGAGATAAAGAATTCCATAATTTTTCATCTAATAATAACCCATTCGTATGTAAATGTATATTTTTTAATTTAGGAAATTTATTTCTATCAAAATTTATTAAAAACTTTCTTAGAGATTTAGATGCTAATGGATCCGATGAACCTGATAAATAAAATAGTGTTAATGTTTTTCCGTATAAATTACAAATATTTTCAATTTGTTCGTCTATAAATTCTATTTCTTTTCCATTTGCCATTATTAAATTTGTTCTACAAGAAGGACAAGATAAATTGCAACTTCTATCAAACGCAAAATTTATATGTTGTGGACCATCTTTATATTTGTTTATATTAAAATTTTCCTTTTTTACAAATCCTTGTGGAATTTTTTTTGTTATTAATAAGGAAGATAAATATGGGCATTGTGTTTTAGAACAATATTTGTAATTACCATCAATTATAGATTTTTTAATTTCATTTAAAGTATCACCTGTCCACGCATCTTTAATATTTTCCAATGTTGAAAGTTTATTTGGTAACCAAGAGGGACAGCAACTATATACTGCATCTCTATGAGCCTCCATGTATGTAAACGGTGTAGTACACACATATTCTTTTAATATTTCTTCATTCATATAAAACTTTTTTTTTCTTCAGTTTTAATTCCTACCCAATTAACTAAACTATAACGAACCCCAAAATTTACTTCAGAAACTCTATGTTCCATATCGGATAAAAAAATATGTAAATTTCCAATTTTTTTTGGTAAATTAATTATTTTATCATCACTTTTTATTTGTAGTTCCCCCCCGTCATAATTATCATTTAATAATAAAACTAATGAACAATAACGGTTTGTGTTTGGTATAATATCTTTATGCCACTTATAAAATTCTCCAACTTTGTATTGTGTAAATTGAAATGGTTCTGTCCCAAATGTAAATCGGTGACCCTTAATTTTAATATTAGATTCTATTTCTTTTTTTATGTTATTGTATAAAATAGGAAAATTTATACTATAATCAAAAAAGGATACTTTAGATTTTCTGTATAATAAATCTAATGAATTTTTATTTGCGATTTCCGCATCTTTTAATTTTAAATTATTTAATGAAAAATTTAAAATTTCCTCACATTCTACTGATGGTAAAAAATTTTCAATGGTAATAAAATTAAACATTATAATAAAGATTTATTATTTTTTCTAATTACCCAATGAAGAAAAAACTGAGTTATAGAATTATTATCTTTACACTTTAATTCATCCCTCCAATGAACTATTTTATTAGAATCAAATAAAAGTATTCCATCACCAATGTTTGAATTAATTGCGTGTATTTTATTTTTATAATCTATATTAAGTGGCCATGTTTCATTTGTATCATTATATAAACAAATACTAAGGGTTATGCCAATATCGTTTCTATCAATGTGCTTTTTTAAATATGAACCTGTTTTATATTCTCTTACAAAAGTATTTACATTTTCTAACACTAAATTTTGTGTATCAATAAATTTATTTATTGTTGGTTTTAAAATATCTAAATAATTATTAAAAGTATTATTTGGTCTAAATCCATATGTATTTAAACCTAATGTTTTTTTATCGTTGTCTTGATTAGGTGTTGTAATTTTTTGTGTTTGAAATTCTTTGTATAAAAAACTACACTCATTTTTAGTTAATAAAGTTGGTAGAAAATATAACATTATAAAATTGTTTTTTAATTTTTATTTAATTAATTTAAAATGTTTATAGGGGTTAATTTCAACTGGAATAGATGTATCAATAATTAAATCAAATGCAATACCTATTCTTAATTGACCATTCCATTTTTTAAACTCATGTGGTAAACAGCTAGAAAATAATAAAATTTCACCTGGTTTGTTTTCTAATTCTGTACCCACAGTTCCACCTAAAATATTTTTTTTATTTCCATTAAAATAATATGTGGTAACCGTTGGTTCACTACTATATAAAAAACAATGACCGGATAGATATGAATTTAGCACATTTTCATCATTATACCAATCTTTTAAATGTTTATGATATTTTATATAATCACCATTTCGGTAGATGTTTGCCCACATTTTAATATAAAATTCTTTTTTACCACTTATTTGTAAAACTAATTTTTGAATTTTTTTTATTATTATATTAACTTCATTAAAATTAAAATCAATTAAATTATAATGATGATGATATTTTGTAACAATATTTGAATCGCTTACATTTTCATATAAATTAAAAGTATTTTCTTTATTCATTTCTAATATTATTGGCTCCAATTCAAGTATTTTATTAGAAAGATTAAATGCCGAATTTTTACTTATTTTATCAAATGCAAGTATTTTAGATGTTATTTCTTCAAACGATAACTTCATTATAAAATTGTTTTTTCTGTTTTTTTTGATGTGACATTAAAAAATGAAACTAAAGAATACCTTTCTCCGTTTTTAATTTTACCGATTCTATGTTTTAGTTTATTATCCATTAATAAAGATAAACCGATTTCAGGTTTAATTGAAATTAGCTTGTTTTGGGAATCAAAATATTCAAAATTTCCTCCTTCAAATCCCATTTTAAAATATGTTACAATAGTTAAATCTGAATCATCGTTATGAAAGTTGTTGTGTTCAATATCATATGATGATACTTTATTTATCCAATGCCCAACTTTTTGGAAATTAAAATTTAATTCAGTTGTTACAAAACTTATTATTTTTTCTTTATAATCTAATAATTCGTTTTCTTTTAAATACCTCATTTTATACAATTGAAAACCATCTTCTATATAATCATCACAAACTAAGTTTAGATATTCAACTTCTTTTTTATTTAATAAATTATATATTTTTTTAACTTCAAACATTTACATCAAATTAGTTTTAATTAAATCTCGTTCTCTAATATAACACAATACTAAATACCTAACGCCACTTTCAATTTTTTTTAATTCATGTGGTTGATTTGAATAGTAACTAAAAACTACTCCAACTTTATTATCAACAAATTTTTTATCTTCTAAATAAAAATCTCCACCAGTAAAGGAATCATTTAATAAAAAATTTACATTCAAAATTGCATCTTTGTGATAATCCGAATCAATTACTTTATCTACGTGTTTAGAAAAAAATTGATCTTTTTCGTATTTTAATAAAATAAATGTAAAGGATTTAATATTAAGTGAATGATTTTTTTTTACATAATCAACGATAACGTTATTTATTAATTCATAAATTAAATTATGTTGTGTTTTAAAATCATTAAAATCAATTTTATAAAAAAAATAATTTTTTGATGGATACTCATTTATATATAACCATTCGTTAACATCTTCAAAATAATTTATAATTTTATCACAATCTTTTTTTTCAAAAATATGTTTCATTATAACATTGTTTTTTTTATTTTTACACTTTTTTCCGCATCAACCAACCATCCAGATATTGCATATCTACTATAATTTTTATCAATAACTTCTGTAACTAAATGTTCGTAGGGGGTATTATATACATCAAAAATTGTCAGAGAATTAAAGATCGGTGGAAATGAAAATACAATCTCATTTTTTTTATTTATAAATTTTAAACAACCACCTTTATGCTCTTCTGCATCTTTGGTTAAATTATAAATAAATGCATATTTTCTAACACCATTAATATCATTATGTGGACTTAAAAAATTACCAAATTTAAACATAGATAAATGCGGTGATTCTTTATCAAATTCTAAATATTCATTATTAAACAACTTTATTAATTCAATAAAAAAATTTGAATTAAGTAGACATTTTTTTAAAAGTTTTTCATTGGTATTTACACTAAACCAAAAACTAAATTCTTTATTTTTGTTTTTTTGAATTTCATCAGTATATGTACCTTTTGTTGTTGATATTATATCCCACACGGCTTTATCTTCTATAATTTCATAAATAGAATTTGCAACATCTAATTCTAAAAAATTTTCAATCTGAATTGGATTTTTTTTTAATATTTCTATTATGTTTTTCATTATAATATGCTGTTTGTATTTTTTATTTGTTGTATATTAAATTTTAGATTACCAGCTATAACAATTCTATCTAATGTTGAATTTGGATTTTTTTCCGGTTTATGTAGTAAATCAGCAGGAAAGAATATTAAATCATTTTCTTCCGGCAAAAAAGATATTTCTTTATCATTTTTCTTAAAAAAAATGTGCCCATCATCACCTTTTAAATTATTTGGCATTTGTACATAATATGTAAAAGTATAATCTGTTACGATACTATCCTTTGTTTGGCCAGGAAATAGTTTTGTATGTTCATGATAAAAATTAGATACGTTTTCTTTTCGTGAAATATATACCCATGGATTTAATACATAATCCATTGGCTTATTTCCATTAAAATAAGTTTTAATTGCGATGTTTAAAATATTATCTAATATATAATTAATTTCATCAGTTTTTAATATTAATACTGTTTGAATACCTGGTGCACCTAATCCCTTAATGGGTGTGGTAAACATACTTACATTTTTATAAAGTTGATTTATCAATTTTGTTTTTTCAAAGGGATAATCTAATTTAAATTTTTTTATATCCATAATATTATTTTACAAAATTTTATTTTTATAATCAAAATTATCATCTTTAAACTCAGCTAACTTATCCTTTAGATTTAATAATAAATAAAGGCGTTTATATAAATCATAACAACCAAGTGGTCCTGGATGAAAATCTTTTAGTTCACCTAACCCTTCTTCATAATTTGAACTTACTTTAATTAGAGTAACAAAATCAGAAGTTACCGTATGAAACTGTCCACTCCATGTTATACAAACTGGATTATAATGCTTTATCCAACCTAATAGATTTTTTAAAAATTTAACTTCTATGTTTCTTTCGCCACTCGCCCATCTATCAGATTCATAATACTTTAATAAATGTAATTTAGTTACAAATTCTTTATCTTCAAATTGCTCTAAACAGGACCTACATGTACAGTTAAAATTATGTTCGTCTAATATTTTATGTTCGTTTTTTCTATTTCCAAAATATCTTCTTGGTATTCTACCTGGTTCTGTAAATAAGATAATTATTCTATCACCTTCTCTATATTCTGGTAAATTACCCAATTGAAATAAGATTGTATGATTATCTGCACCTTTTATACCATATTTAAATACTTCATAGTGTTCAGATAAATAGGATGTCCAATGATATTTGGGTTTCATCCATTCTACAAAAGAATCACCAAAAACGAATAATCTAGGTTTCATTTAAATTAGTTGTTTTATTTTATAACATTGATTTTCAAAATTTTCCCAAATAAAATTTTTTAAATTATCATTTATTATTATTTTATTTTTGATTTTTTTTGTTTCATTTGTTTTTTTAATTTGAATATTAACATTATATTTTTCGTATATAAAATTTTCAAATTTATTAAGTTCATTTATGTTAAATTCGTATGTACAAGGTTCACAATCTTTCCAAAAATTTTCAGAACAAAATATACGAAGTGTGCCTGGTAAATCTTTATTAATTTTTGTAAAAAATTTTTTATATAATTCAGATGTTTTTATTTCATTATCGGAATAAAGTGCATTTACCAATTCACTATTAAAGTGTTCGTATATAAAATTATTATCAATTTCATTCCAATTTTTTTTTAAAATGTTTTGATGAACGTTGGATATTTGAAAAAAATATTCTAATGCACTCATCCATCTTTCAAACCAATCTCTTTTAATACATACTGTCTCGTGAAATCCAAATTCATCAATTAAATATTTTTTTGTAAAATGAAAATGAATATCGGTTTTGTTTTGGGTTTTTTTATTTAATCTCATAGTTTTTTCTAGAAGTGTTGTACTAATAGAAAGATTTGAATTTTTTAATGCAGTTTCAATAGATGCAGATGCACATCTTGGGATTGAAATCCATAATAAACTATCATTTATTAACAATGACATTATATTGTTTTAGTTTTTGGTTTATTAAAATATTCTTTATCTACACTTTCCCATTTTTTAAGTGGGCAAGGATTTTGTTTTTTAGAATAAACCTTTTTTTCTATTGGACATCCACATTGATTACAAACTATTCCAATTTTTATTTTATTGAATTTTTGTACTCTATGTTCGCATCCATTACAAATTTCAGCTCTTTTTTTTGCTAATTCTTTTTCTTCTATTGAGGGATTTAGTGATCTAGCCCACGCATCCATAATTTCAAATAAATCAATATTCATAATAATAATTTAATATTACATATTGAAATATACGAAATAATTTTGATATTACAAAATTATAATTATGAATTTGCAGAAATAATTAATGCTCCAATTTGAGTCATTATATTATTCATTTGTAATATTTCTTGAGGTATCATTGTATTTTAATTATTTTTAGTTGTCTATTATACAGGAGCACAATGTAAAGTAAAATCACCACACTGCACAGGTCCATATGTACACATTTCATACATTTTATCACATCCTCCCGCACCCATTCCATATGAATAACAAGGTTGGCAGTAGTAGTTGTGTTCAACGGCTACGAAAGATGACATTGTTGCCACACCTTCGTTAGTTGCGGTTAAGAATATATGTTCATCTTGAACTCCAATTATCCAACCATTAAATGCTTCATAACCATCAGAAATAGATACAACTGTTTTTTCTTGAACATCTATTGTATCAAAATTACCAACTTGGATTAATAATAATTTATCCCCACTTTGTAAATGTGTTGATGTTTGACTATTTGGTTCTAATCCAATTGTTGCCCATAGTACACTATCACCTCTTTTTATAAGGTAAACAGAACTATGTGTATCTTTCCATTCAGTTCCATCATCAAATGTAATTGTGGTCATATAAGAAACCACATCTGCTCTTTTTTTGTTAGTAACTATATTTGTTGAAAAAGTTGATCCACTTATAAATGCGTTAAAATCAACCGTATATTCTCTCAATTCATTACTATCACTAATATTTGGTTGATTTTCATATAATCTAATTGTTTTTACAACATCACCAACTTGTAATTCAACACCTGTTTTAAAACTACCATCTCCCATAACCACTAAATCCGTATCAAGTAATTTTGGTCTAATAATGTTTTGTGTACCAGTTAGATATCTTAATCTATCAACTTGTGATAGTTTGTGTGTAACTGTATCATATGTTGTTTCTTCTAATTCATTTAAAACTTTTATATTTCCAAATTTTTTGTATGTACCAATATGAATTGATTCTAATGATGGTGATATTAAAATATTTAAAGAACGTATTACCGTTACTACATTGTTTTCAAGTTTTGTAGAATTAAAATGATACTCCATTAAAAAGTATTCATTAGTAACATAATTTTCAATTACATAATCCAATTCTTCTTGCGTTTGTACTCTGAAAAATGATGGATAAACTTCTCTATCATATACAGGATATCTAGCTTTTAAAATAAAATTAGGATGTATACCATTATCAGTTATAGATGTAATTGTAGAAATTACTTCATTGTTTTCGTTTTTATATGCAAATTTAGAACCAAAATCTGAGTTTTGTATTAATGTTAAAAATCCTATTTTATCTTTACAATAACTTTCATCTACGATTGCACTTACATCATAGGCACTTCTAATAATTAAATGGTCATCACCATCTTCCACAAAAGGTATTGTGATTCCACCCATAGTTTCAATAAAATCGTATTCTATGTTAAGTGATTGTGCAAGTTCTACTAATTTTTCATTAAATCTTACAACTCCACCAATATATGTTATTTTTGTAAAGTTATTTGATGTTACAAAATTTGTAAGTGGTGTCATATCAAATACGTTTTCTGTATAGTTTGATATTCTTTCCCAACCTACATTAGTATTAATTTCTACCGGTACTAAATCACCGTTTGAATTATAACAAAAATCTGTTCCTAATAATAATGTTCTCATTTTTTCTTTTTATTTTTCTCTTATAAATATATCTTTTATTATAAATCTACCTTTTTTCTTTTTGTATATTTTCTTTTTGGTTTTGGTAGGGGTGGATTATCAATTGAAAAAATAGTATCTCTAATTTCTGCACATTGTTCATAATCTTCCTTTAATAAAAAATAATCCATCATTTTGTTAAGTAAAGATTTATATTCAGATTTATGTATTGTTGCAAATACTTTACTATCTGTAAATTTAATAATTGCTACTTCTTCTAAATTATCACTTACTGCATTTTTAATTATATTAAGTATCCACGGATATAACCTATCACCGTTTTCTTCAATATAATGCTTAACAGCCGGTGAAGCCTGTTCATCAAAGTAATTTCTCCAATCAGTTTTTGCGTACATATCGGTAATCTTTAATAACTTTTTAATATCCATATATAAATATTTAACTACTTTCGTTTAACATCTCTAAGATAATCTTCCATTGAGTTAATACGTTGTGTAAGTGGTGGTACAATATCTGTTCCTGTTGGTAGGTTTTCAATAATCACACTACCATCGGCATTTAAATAATTTACCGTATGCCAGCTACCACCAACTCTTATATTTGTATCTTCAAACAAAAATTTTATTTGAGCAATAATATCGTTATCATCAAGAGTAAGTTCTTCGTTGTTAATGTAAAATTGATATTCTATATCTCTAACACCTGCTTTGTTTAACCTACTTTCTTTTTTAACATCTGTAATAGCTACAACACCCTCACCTGTTGATGAAACGGTAAAATCAGTTGTTACTACATCGGTATTAATACGAGTATATTTATCAATTACACCGAATAAAAATTTAGCAATATCAATTTCAACTGTTACTAAGTTTTCTATTGTATAATATGGATTACCTTCTAAATAAGCTGTTCTTATTTTAGAAAACAAATGTGATGGTATATAAATAGAAGTTGGAAATATAGTTGTATTTCTATTTCTTAATAAAGTACCAGGACCTGCTTTATTTATCTTAATTGCAAAATTAATATTTTCAGATGGAAATACTTTATATTGTTCTACAGTCGGATCATAGATTGGAAGTTCTATAAAATTTTTATCATATACACCCAATAAATAAACTGTTTTTTCATTCTTTTTAAGATATGAACCATATTCATTTATAATAGGTCTATTAAACATTATATTCTTCCTTGTCCTCTATAATTTTTTTCTGAGCGGTCATGTTTGTTATACGATTTTTGTGCTTTACCTTTTTTTCTTTTACCAAATGAAACTTTAATGTTTTCACGTGATGAACCTTTTGCTTTTGCCATAATGTTACTCCTTTTAGGAATAAATATTAAGGTTTTAAATTAGTGTTGTATTATAATGTTCAAATTTTCCATAACCTAATTTCTTTAATTCATCGGTTGCCGCTTCGTAAGTTAAAAAATGTTTATAATTATGTACTAACACACTTTCCATATCTTTTCTGATTTGTGAAAGTTCATCAATACTTTTATTTGCAATATCGGTTATAATTGAAATAATTTTATTTAATCTTATTTTAAAATCAGTTTCACTATCATAACTTTCATCCCACCACATATCAAATGTTTTAAATCCAATTTCTTTTAGATATTTAAGAGTATTAGGATTTCCTAAAACAATAAAAGGTTGTTGTGCATAAATTGGTTTATATGTTTTTTCTGAAATAAATAATGTATTATTATCTATATTTGTTTCAGTTACTAACGAACAAAAACTCTGATTAAAATCATTCCAATCCACTTTACTACCCAAACTTTTTGTATTTAATTTCGTATTTGTATTAAACGTAATGTCTTCATTTAAAGAATTACAAAATTTTAATATATTTGCTGTTTCTTTAACATTATTAAGTAGAACATTGATTTGATGAAAATTAATTTCGTCTGTTGTATTATTTAAATCAGATTTAATACCAAAACTTAACCAAGTATTAGATTTTAAATTTGGATTAGTAAGAATATGATAGCACATTATTTTACGATGTGCTCTTATCTTTCTATTATAACTTAATATTTTAGTTTTTAAATTAAACTGAATTTTTTTATCTAAATCAAATTCTATTTTAAATGGAGGTCTATCTATATAATAATTGTAGTTAATATATTTAAATTTATCACCTTCACTATTTTTTGCAATAAGGTCGCCAGTTATTATAATTAGATTCTCTCTATCTTCTATTATTTTTTCACTTATACCATTACCAATTGTAAAAGGTTCTGAAGCATAAAGTAAAATAGATTTCATTCTTATCCTTCAACCTTTTTAGAAATAGATTTAAGTTCTTCAAAGTTTGGTGCCATTTGATTAAACTTCATTCCCATAGCCTGAAGAATTAATTTAATATCTTCAATTGTATTTACTTTATCAAAATCAAATTCGTACCAATCGTTTTGAATGTTAGCTGATGCACCATCAATAATGTTTTGATTTGTTTCGTTGCTCATAATTTTATTTTATTTGTTTAAGGGGGGAGGGGCCGGAATGAGGGGGGTTCGTTGTCGTTGTTACGATTTTTTTTGTGAAACCTTTTTTCTCTTCGCTTTTATCTTTTTATTTTCTTTTGTTTCATATACTATTGGTGTAAAAGATTCCGCGTATAGAAACATATCCGTAAACTCATCACTATATTCGGTAACAAATTTGCGTTGCGGTTGAAAAAATTTAGAAAAAAGTTGATTTATAGCCTTCATTTCAACCATATATATTACTTCGTCTTATTTTTAGTTGAAGTTTTCTTAGTTTTTTTAGAATTTTTTTTAGTTTTCTTTTTTATTTGATCTTCGTATTGTTTTTTAGCATCAATTAAGACTTTGTTTGGTTTACAATCTTCACAATCTTCTTCTATTGGTGTTTCGTTATTCCAATCTTCAAATTGACCATCATAATCTTCATCATTTAAATTTTGATAAGATTCAAATCCATCACTATCGTAGTGTAGACCATCGTTTCCGTTTTGACCTATAATATCCATTCTCTCCTCATCATCTTCGGTGTAATCCCAATCCCAATGTGCTTTTACATCCGTATCATCATCCTTTTTCCATTCATTCATTGATTCTTTTAATTTTTCGGTATCTTCTTCAATCATTTCTTCGGCCATTGATTTAATTTGATTTCTCCAACTATCGTTATGATACCCTAATCCAATACAAATAGTTTGAAAGGCATCAAATAGTTCATCTAATGAAGTATCGCTATGGTCTAATTCAACGGTTACCTTAGTTCCGTATTGTTGTGCGGTAAGAATGGTAGGGTTTGCAAAATCTTTTAAATTCATATTATTATAGTTTTATATCTCAATATACAAAATTTATTCTACAAATCAAAATATCTTTTTCTCTTTTTTAGTTGTAAATTGATGAGCGTAATAAATTTGTTTGTTTAAATTTAAGTGCTTTATAAAATCTTTAGCAAGTTCTAAATGACCGGATTCGGAATAGTGACCATCATTTATTTCGTTATTGGTTTCTATTTTTATAGTTTCGTATTGTGTTAATACTTCCCATTTCCAATGTATAACTTTGCAGTTTAGGGATTTGTTTATTAATCGTGTCCATCTAAATAATTCATAATCGTAGTTGTTATAATGTTGAAAACGATTAAGTAATACTTCTTCAATTGTTTGAGATGATATAAAATCAATATTAGATAAATTTGTTTCAAAGTTTGGTATAATAGATAGTGTATTTGAAAAATTATCTATTAAACGAAAACGAAGAGTTGATGACCATCCAATGATAAGAATATCATCATCTTTTATCTTATCTATATTTTCGCATATTGCTTCTAATATTGTATAGTTATCTAATCCACCCTTAGCAAATGTTTCTAATTTCATTTCTAATTCCGTAGCAATGTGTTGAGAATATATCTTAGGAGTATATCCTTTCCAATTAATATATTCCTTAGCCCATAAATCTATATAGGGTGAATCAAACGGTGTAGAGAACGAATCACCAAATACCCAAAGAGTTGCCATTAATAATCAAATAGTGTCGGTGAAGTAATTAAAGATAATAGTGGTGTAGAGAATAAAAGAGAGTGTATATGTAAACGATTTTCAGAAGCAAGAGTATTAGCAAGAGAAAGGCGTTTAGAATATTCTTCATCTGATAGAGATAATAACCATTGAATATTATCGGTAACTAACCCTATCCACTTCTCATATTCTGCAGAAGAAAAATAAAGTTCGCTTTCACTTCTAAGATTCTGTGTATAAGAATAAGAATTATAATACTCTAATAACTGAGGGGTATAGAGAGATTCGTAGGGTTTAATACCGAAATTATTCATTAGAGAGTGTGCTATAGGGTCTAAGTGTATAAAAGGCTTTCCTAAAAACAATAACTTAATCGTCTTTTCATTCCATTTAATTAAGTGAGGAAATGAAACATTATGGGTTGATGTCTCATATACTAATTCCATATCCGAAAAACAAGTCATTTCTACAAATTGTTTTAAATACCAATCTTGAGTAATATTTCCAGAGCGGAGAGAAGGTACAATAGTAGGAGTAAATATATTTGATTGATGTGTTTTAGTATTTGTATAAAATAATTTAGGGTGTGGGTTGTTTTCTACAAAGGTACTAATGCGTCTGCGAATCTTTGTAGTTAATTTATTGATATGAAAACCTATTCTGAATTCTTTATTTATTCTTTTAAATAAATTGTAAGAATGTTCAAATATATGGCCGGATTGGAAGTTGGGCTGGTTATGATAGTTGTGGAAAAGGATTTTAGGATGGAATATAAAATTCTTCCATTCCAATTTAATATCCCAAATCACTCTAACGTTTTTCATTTCACCTATTCTTTCTAATAGTGATGGGGATTGCATTAGAGAATTTGAAACCCAATAATCTTCCGTATGCTTTGCTATTAAAACAAATTTATGATTTGAGAACTTAGATATTGAATTTAATAACGTATCTACTTCTTCATCATTCAATACCCCATATAAAATACAAACGTTTAATTCACTTAATTGTTCTTCTTTAAAACCATTGAAACGTATTTGAAATGGTGATGCGTTACCAAAGAATCTAATCTTATGTCCATGCAATTCAAACTCATAATTGTTATCCGAATTATGTGGTGGATGAAATGAAAATATTGAATTGTCATTTTTTATCAATTCATCTAATTCTTCTTTTGTCCACAAATAAGTTTCTTTATCTAATTGGTATAGAGTAACAGTCATTTTATTTTTCTATTGTAACACAATTGTTTATTTGGTACTACCAATAAGTATATAATTTTCCTAGAGTGAAAATTTTTACCCCACAATATATGCGGACATGGTCGGTGATACTAAAAAAATTTTTTCTCAACTTACATGAAATGGAGAATCTCCACTCTCACAGGATACAGGCACAGCAAGGATTCCGCAGGGCATAAAAAAACCGGAGTGTAGAAACACCCCGGTTAAAATGAATAATCCAACCCTAAATCAATATCTTATGCAAATTCGCTTTGTAATTCTTTCGCTATAGCTCTACTCTTCTTTGCAGTACCTATACTATGCTCTGCTAATCTAAGTAATACTTCTTGACTAATGTAGTTCTTAGCTAATGCTTCGTTGATAAATCTTTTTAGTTCTTTCTTTCTATATACTACACTATATACATCTTGCATCAAGTTCTCTGAGTATCTACTTACTATGTTGTATTGGTTAGCTATCTTATCTTTTATTGTCATTCTTGTTGATTTCTTTTTAGCTACCGCCTTTACTTTCTTTGCTTTTACTTTTGTATTCTTTTTCATATTGTGTAAATTTATTTGATTAAAAAAATTTTGTTCATCTTCGTATCTATCCGCAAGGACTTCTATGGATAACTGCATATTAATAAGGTTTCATATTAGTTGTTTTGTGTTTCAGTTGAGAATATGTTTTGTAGCATCTGCTCACCTTTCATTTGTGGTACTATTTCATTGATTACTTTTGCAAATACAGCACCCAGCTCATTCATATTATCATCTTGTTGAAACGGGCCGTTGTCATCATTCAATACCTGCTGCATTGTTTGTAGTATTGCACTCTTTGTATGTAGTGCTGTGTTTGGCGACTGTAATACTGAATACAATATACCAAATAAATGCATTGCTACTTTCTCTGAAGGCGTAGGCTCTGTGTTAAATTCGTTACTCATTGTTATTATTGTTTATCTTTTAATATAATCTTTTTGCATATCCCACACTACTACTCCAGCTTCACTATCATATTCAACCGCTATACAGTCATCATATGTGAAACGAGTTTGAAACCACTCAACGGCAATTGCTTCAAACGCTGCTTGCTTAATGGCTTCCTTCCAGTTCATATTCCCATCTTCAACTTCACCAATAAGGTATTCTGCTATACATTCACATTCAGTTGTATCAATGTGATGCTCAATCTTGTAAGGTTTGTTTTTCTTATTCATACTATTTAATTTATTTGGTAGTGTTATATACTTGTCTCTTTGCTCTAATAAAGTCAATTGCATCATCAACAACTTTTACTTCTGCCCACAATGCATCTTGTACCTTTGTAGTTAAGAGCTTAGCTGTTGTTAATTGTGAATTGAAAAAATCAGACGGATATTTCTTTGCTTCATCTTCCGCCATCTGCTCATAACGAGTCATAGCGTAGTACAATTGATTCAATTCAGAAAGGGATAAATTAATATTCATGTTTTACTTTTTAATAAAGGTTTGATAAAAGGCCTTACCTGCTACATATACGATAATACTAATACAGGCAATAAAGGTAAATTCTAAAAGGGAAATGTGCGTACCCATAATGATAAATTTATTTGATTAAAAAATTTTGTTAATTAGGCTAAGATAATTGAAATAGCTTGATTTGATAATTTCAAAGCCTTCAATTGTTTACGAATTTCAGTATGGAATTTTTTAGGTATAACTCCATAACTTACAGGATACTCATTCAACACCTGTGAAATAGCTAAACTTTCTTTTTTCAATTCACTAAAGAAAGCCATAGTCTTTAACATTTCAGGTCTGTTTTTTACAGGTACGTTGAATTTACGACCTCTGAAGTCAGTAAATTGTACTAATGTATTCGGCTTAACAGCGTTACTCATACGGGTAGCTGAGAAATTAATATAAACGGGTTTTTCATTACGAGCCGTATTCATTAATAACTGGCTTTTTTCCATCTGAGTCATATTAGAGAATTTTTTCATATGTTCTTAACTTTTACTTTATACAAGTAAAGTTAGGGACTTTTTGGGATATGGCAATGACTTTTTGAAAATATTTTAAAAAAAGTTTCTTGATAATCAATCTTTTATGTATATTTGTTTTTTTAATATGATTACCGCTATTGATAATCAACAAGTTATGGGGGACCGCATAACTAATTGACAATCAGCAAGTTACGTCGGGCGGTCAACCATAGCGTAACTCGTTGATTGTCAATGTGTTATATTAGATATTTTTTAACTCAATACGGAGGTCCTTTGAAAAATATTTGAGTCGGACCGGTGCAGTGTTGAAAATTATTTAAACAAATCTTTTTTGCATTTGAATTTATTTTTTTCAGCTATGTAGTTTGCTTGTTTTTCAAACGGGTTATTTTGGTAACTATATTTGTCAGCATACTCATAATACTTTTTTGTGCTTTGTAAATAGTGTTGCCACTCATGTATTATGGTATGAATAATGTCTAATGCTGACCTATGCGCTGATTTATATATTGTAATTTTATTCTCTTCAAAATCATAATCACCACAGTCACCATCATACGATTTATTATGCCACTCTAACATTGGAAAATACTTTCTTCTGTAATTCAATCCTACATTG